>OIYR01000040.1_pt1 | contig 75397 bp, 73 predicted proteins | sample 1588221 | NCBI WGS metagenome assembly OIYR01 (sample SAMN03283292) | human gut metagenome | biome: human-associated habitat; material: feces | host: Homo sapiens | place: Peru | collected 2012
CCGAGCGAGCTAGCTTTGCTTTCGTTTAAAACAAACTAACTTCACTTGCCTAAATTTAAGGATTTAGGCAAGTTAATCTCCTTTGCAAGGTAGCTTGATGCTGCCTTGTTTAAAAAGCTGAATTTAGCCTTTATAAGGCTTGATTAGAGCTTTTCTAGCTTTTCAAGCTGGTTTATGTTGAGCCTAATAAATTTATAACTTAAATAAATCGTTAGTGGCCAGCCAAGTAAAAACAAAGCTTCCATTCTTTCTCCTTTAATAAAGATGATGAGCTTGATTCATCTCGTCTTTTGTGATTTTGCTCTTATCCATAGCCCGCCACACATAGCTTATGTAAGCCAGCACGAAAGGCACAAACAAGGACACAAAAGCCATTACGCTTAAAGTGTAATAACTGCTGCTTGCGTTTTTGATACTCAAAGAGCTTTGCAAAGCGCTGAGTGATGGGTAAAACACGCCTCCGCCAAGCCCTAAACTTAAAAGCAAGGCAAAGACAGCTAAAACGCTGCCAAGTCCCAAGCTCCAAATAGCACAGGCACATTTTTTAAAGCAAAGCAAGTAAATGCCACAAAGTGCGAAAGCAACGCCCACAAGCAAGATAAAAAGCAAGGGCAAATTTTGCAAAAAGGCAAGCAAATACGCATTTGGCTGAATTTCAACCCCATTTGCGCCCAAAACAAAGCCATCTTTTGCGAAAGTAAAGCCCAAAAAGGCAAGGAAAAACACCAAAAACAAAAGGCTGTTTAAAAGTGCCTTTTTGGGGATTTTTGCACGAATGTTTTCATCGTTGATGTTGTTCATAAAGTAGGCAAGCCCTAAAATTCGGCTTAAAAACACAAGCACAAAGCCTAAAAGGTAGTTGTAAGGGTTTGCTAAAAGTTCAAGCCCTCGCCACTTGCTTTGCCAAAGGACGAAATTTTGCTCATTTAAAACAAAATGCGAGCCACTAAAAAAGCTGCTTAACGCAACGCCGATTAAAAAAACGCCCAAAAAGCCGTTGATTTTAAGGAAAAGCTCGTAAGTTTTTGCCCCGTAAATGTTGCCCTCTTTTTTGCGGTATTCATAGCTTACCGCTTGAATGATAAAGCAAAATAAAATCGCAAGCCACGCCCAGTAAGCCCCACCAAAGCTAGTAGCGTAAAAAAGCGGAAACGCCGCAAAAGCCGCCCCGCCAAAAAGCACAAGCGTGGTAAAGCCAAGCTCCCACTTGCGTCCGAGCGAATTTATGAGCATTGTTTTTTCAAGCTCGTTTTGGCTTAACTCATCGATTAAGCTTTGTCCGCCTTGCACGAAAAACATAAACACCAAAAGCCCGCCAAGCAAGCTTAAAACTACCCACCAGTAAATTTGAAGTCCCTCTAAATCTAAACCAAAAAACATTTAAAATCCTTTTTTTATCGCGCTGAGCATTATTTTAAGCTCAGCAAGCAAGAGTGCCGTAAAAAGCACGGCAAAAAGCCAAAATGAAATTTGCACATTCACGCTGTTTAAATTTGTAGCCGCGATGCTAACAGGCAGTAAATCCTGTATAGCCCAAGGCTGTCTGCCTACCTCAGCCACTATCCAGCCAGCCTCAGCCGCGACAAAACCAAGCGGGATAAACCACACGCAAAGCCACAAAATCTTGCGGAATTTCTCAATCTCATTTGCCATAGAAAGATAAAGCACCACAATGAAAAGCAAGAAAAACAAGCTTCCAAGCGCAACCATCAAGTGAAAGGTGTAAAAAGTAAGCGCGATGGGCGGCACGGCGTCTTCGGGCTTGTCAAGGTAGCCATAGCCAAAGTCCTTGAAATTCGCTTCAAGCTGAATTTTGCTCGCTTGCATTTGCTCGCTGTCGTTGTTTTCTTTTGCTATTTTATAATCTTTCAAGGCTGAAACGGCTATTTTGCCGCTATCAATCCTTTCTTGTATGGAGCGGACATTTCTTTCTTTGTTGCCAAAAACCAAGTCCTCAATGCCCGGCACAAAGCTGTTTGGGTCGCGGTTGCCTAAAATCGACAAGGCATAAGGAATTTCTATGTCAAACAAAAACACGCTTTCGTTGTTGTCTGGCTTTTTGTTAGGATTTAAAATCCCAAAGGCGACAAGCCCAGCGCGGTGTTCGCCCTTGTATAAGCCCTCCATAGCCGCTAGTTTCATCGGTTGAGTTTGAGTTACGCGGTATGCGCTCTCATCGCCGCTTACAAACAAAAAGATAGAGCAAATCAGCCCAAAGCTACTTGCCACAACCAAACTGCGCTTAGCTTCGCCCGTGTGGCGTTTGCGGAGTAAAAACCACGCCGAAATGCCCATCACAAAGAGTGCTGAGATGACATAACCACTGCCTATGGTATGCAAAAACTTACTCACCGCCACAGGCGAAAGGGCGACTTCAAAAAAGCTTTGCATTTCGTTGCGCGCGGTGTCGGGGTTAAACACCATTCCCACAGGATACTGCATCCAGCCGTTTGCCACAAGTATCCAAAGGGCTGAAAGGTTGCTGCCTATGGCAACGCACCAAGTCGAAAACAAGTGAAAGCCCTTTGATACTTTGTTCCAGCCAAAAAACATTACCGCAAAGAATGTCGCTTCAAGGAAAAACGCCATTATGCCCTCCACAGCAAGCGGTGCGCCGAAAATGTCCCCAACAAACCAGCTGTAATTTGCCCAATTTGTGCCAAACTCAAATTCCATTATAATGCCCGTAGCCACGCCGATAGCGAAATTTATGGCAAAAAGAGTGAGCCAGAATTTGGTGATTTTAAGCCATTTTTCATCGCCTGTTTTGACATAGATAGTCTCCATTATCGCCAGCATAAAGCTCAACCCAAGTGTGAGCGGCACAAATAAAAAGTGGTAAATCGCAGTAAGCGCAAACTGCGCTCTGCTCCAATCCACGCTTGAAAGTTCTGTCATCGTGTGTCCTTTTGTGTTGAATTTAAAGTGTTTATTTTACTCTCATTTGTTTGCTCTTTGTGAATTTTCGCCGCGTTTTTGGGCGAAAGGGTTTGAATTTCTTGTGAATTTGTGTTTGAATTTGCTGAATTTACCCCCGAATTTGTGGGGTTGATTAAATTACGCAGCACGAATTCACTTTTGTCCGCATTGCTTGCAAAGGTGCTGTTTAAATTCTCATCAAAAACAAAGATTTTAAGCAGCACAAAAATCACAAAAAGCTTGATGAAAATCAAACCCCAAAGCGTTTTGCCAAGCCTCATCGCGCTAAATCCTTGCTTGTAAAACTCAAAAACCCGCCAAAACGAGCTTAAAGCACCTTTTATAAACATTTTCTTTGTCCTTGAAATTTGGATAATAAAAGATAAATTATATTCTCTAAAACTTTATTTTGCTTTAAATTTAACAAAATTTTTTATTTCTTTTTATAAAAAGCTAAATTTAAATCATCTTTCCAAAATTTCGCTTGCAAATTTAGCTTCTTTGTGGGCTAAAATTAAGCTTAAAATTTAAGATTAAAATCTAGCTGTAAATTCAATTTTAAATTTTTAACTAAATTTAGAACTAAAATTCGGCTTTAAATTCAGCTTAAAGTTGCCTTGTCCTTGCTTTTGATAAGCTCGTTTAAAAATTCAGCAATCTGCTCTTTTTGCCCTTGCGAAATGCCCTTAAATTCAGCGTTTATAAGGTTGTTGAGCAGGTCTTCGTTCAGCAAATCGCTGTCATTAAATTCCCTTGCTTTTTGCAGGATTTTAAGCACTCTTAAATCTTTTTGCATTGTGTTGGTCCTTAAATTTAGGCTTTTGCTTTATCTTTCAGCACGATGACGCTAGCAAATCTTTGCGCTGTCGCATTTTTCCTGTAAGAAAAAAAGCGTTCATCATCAAAGCTACAAATTCCGCAGTCTTTTATGTCGCTTATGCCGAGTTTTAAGGCTTGATTTTTCACAAGAGCCTTTAAATCAAGGCGGTTGTCGCTTACAAATTCGCTAAAATTTGCCCTTGCATAAGCTAAAATTTCTCCGCCCAGCTCGTAATTTGCCCCGCAAATGCTTGGCGCGATGATGAGCGTAAAATCCTCACTTTTAAGGCTTTTTTCACGCGCTTTCATCGCTAAAACGGCTTTTTCAAGGATATTTTCAAAACAGCCTTTGCGCCCTGAGTGCAGCGCCGCCACAAAGCCCTTTTTGTGCCACAAAAGCAAGGGCAAGCAATCAGCACTCAAAACGCAAAGCCCAACGCCCACTTTATCACTCATCAGCCCATCGCACTCGTATTTTTCACGCTTTGGCTCGTAAAATTCAACCAAATTTGAGTGAATTTGCTCCATAAAAACGGCTTTTTTGATGAAGGGCGAGTTAAAGATGTTTTCTGTTATAATGCGCCCACGAAAGCCCATAAAATCGCGCCCAAAAGCACAAAAAGCCGTGCAAAATTCATTGTCTAATAAAGATAAGAAATTTTCTCTATATCCTGCCACGAAAGCCCTTTTTGCTCTAAATTTGCCTTTTCAAACTCATCATTTTGTGCCACAAAATGCGCTTTTGTCGGGCTTGATTTAGAATTTTGGCTATTAAAGCCTTGCATTTTGATTATGCGTGCGGTGTAGCGAGCAAGCAAATCGCTTTCTATATTTACTCTGCGCCCTACTTGATAGCTGCTAAACAAGCTATCTTTGAGCGTGAGCGGGATTAAAGTTAAGCGAATGCTGTTTTGATAGACTTCATTTATGGTTAAACTTAACCCGTCAATCGCCACAGAGCCTTTTTGCGCCATAAATTGAGCTAAATTTGGCGGGATTTTCACAAAAAAATCCACTCCATTTTCGTTTCTCTCTATGCGTGAAATTTCGCCCACTCCGTCAATGTGTCCTTGCAGCAAATGCCCATCGATTCGTTCTCCATAACGCAAAGCTGGCTCGATATGCACCTTATCACGCAGGTTTTCAGTGGCTATGTGCGTGCGCGTTTCCCTTGAAAGCTCTACCGCAAAGCCGTTTGCAAAGACTTGCACCACACTTAAACACGCTCCATTAACGGCTATGCTGTCGCCCAAATTTGGCTTATGCCTTGCGATAAGGCTTAAAATGCTGTTTTGGTAGGATTTTACACGCGCGATTTCACGCACAAGCCCGTTAAACATTGCTTTTTCCTTTGTTTGATTTTCGGCAATTTATGCTCTTTTTCAAAATTTTTATTCAAATTTCATACGCCTTTTTAAGCCTTGTTAAATTCGCACTTGCATTTAAGAGCAAGGTATCAGCGATAACAAGCCTTGCCATAGCGGTGCAAAGCAAGCTCCCACGCACGCCTACACAAGCATCGTGCCTGCCTTTAAGCTCGCAAATGGCGTTTTTACCGAATTTATCCATAGTTTGTTGCGGCGCAAAGATAGACGGCGTAGGCTTAAAATGGCTTTTCAGCTCCACGCACTCGCCTGAGCTAATGCCGCCTAAAATTCCGCCTGCGTTGTTGCTTAAAAAGGCATTGTCCCTCATCAAGTCGTTATTTTGTGAGCCTTTTACCGTGCTTGCACTCACGCCAGCTCCGATTTCCACAGCCTTTACGGCGTTTATCCCCATAAAGGCGTGAGCAAGTTTAGAGTCAAGCTTGTCATACAAAGGCTCGCCAAGCCCAGCCACAACGCCACTTATACGCGTAAAAACGCTCGCACCTACGCTGTCTTTTGCCTTTTGCGCGTTTGTGATTTCATCTTTAAAGGCATCTTCCAAAGTGCTATCAAGGGCGAAAATTTCGCTATTTTTAGCAAATTCAAAGTCAAATTCAGCGTTTTTGAGCAAACTTTTCACAGCCCCCACCGCAAAAATTCCACTCTCTACGCTTATGTGAAATTCATCAAGCAGCATTTGCGCCACAGCCCCAGCAGCCACTCTTGCCGCGCTTTCTCTTGCGCTTGCTCGCCCACCGCCTCGATAATCCCTAACGCCATATTTGGCAAAGTATGTAAAATCCGCGTGTGCGGGGCGAAACAAATCCTTTATGTTTTCATAGTCTTTTGAGTGCTGATTTTCGTTGTAAATCACTATGGCTAGGGGCGTGCCTGTGCTTAACCCCTCAAAAACCCCACTTAAAATTTGCGCCTTATCGCTTTCTTTTCGTGGCGTGGTAAATCGCTTGCCCCCTCGCCTTTTGTCAAGCTCAGCCTGCAAAAAAGCCTCATTTATACGCACTCCTGCGGGCAAGCCGTCTATCACACAGCCCACTGCTACGCCGTGCGACTCGCCAAAACTTGTGAATTTAAGTCTCGTTCCAAAGGTATTCATAGCACTCCTAACTTTTCAAGCGTGATTTGTGCAGCCATTTGCTGCGCCTCTTTTTTACTGCCCGCAACAGCACGCGCAAACTCCTTGCCGTCAAGTTTTAGGGCGATTTCAAACTGCTTTTTGTGGTCTGGTCCAAAAGCGCGCAAGGTTTCATACTCTGGCGCTTGTGCCATCGCACTTTGCGTGAATTCTTGAAGCTTAGTTTTATAATCTTTCACAAGATGAGCCGCGTCAATGTGCGGAAAATTCGCTTCTAGCAAGGACAAAGCCACGCTTTTTGCTCGCTCAAAGCCTGCTTCTAAATAAATCGCCGCGATGAGAGACTCCAAAGCATCGGACAATATAGACGGCTTACTGCGCCCATCATTGTTCTGCTCGGCATTTGACATAAAAATATATTTTCCAAGCTCTAAATTTAGAGAGATTTGAGCAAAGGATTTTTCATTAACCAAAGCAGCACGGAGCTTTGAAAGCTCGCCCTCGCTGTGCTTTGAGAATTTTAAAAACAAAAACTCACCCACGATTAAATCAAGCACCGCATCGCCTAAAAACTCTAATCTCTCGTTGTTATAGGGCTTTTTAGCACTTTTATGCGTCAAAGCCTCGCTCAAAAGCCCCTTGTCTTTGAATTCATAGCCTAAATTTTTTTCTAAATTTGCAAAATTTTTCATCAAATTGCCTCTTTCAAAAAAGGCATTGTAGCACAAATTTGCTTAATGTGTAAGGCTTTTGAAAATTTAGCTTATTTAACTTAAATCACAAATTTTGCGTAAAATTCCTTTTAAGTCTTTAACAAGGATAAATGAAGTGGTATCAAGGGGGAGACTTGAACTCCCGACCTCCGGCTTATGAGACCAGCGCTCTAACCAGCTGAGCTACCCTGACATTTGAATTTGGTTCTTTGCGTTGAATTTGACATTTGAATTTCGTCTAAAAACGCGAAAAATTTATATCTTGTTTGAATTTCGCCTTTAAGAAATTCGTAAAAACAAGTTAAAATTATACATTATTTTGCTAAAATTTTGGCTGATTTTAAAAAATTTATTTTAGACAGGTGTCCGAGTGGTTGAAGGAGCACGCCTGGAACGCGTGTAAAGTGCAAGCTTTCGAGGGTTCAAATCCCTTCCTGTCTGCCAAATTTGCTAAAATTCAAGGATAAAATAAAAAATTTTAGCAAAAAGCGTTATTTTTTCTTTATTTTAGCCGATAGAGATAAAATGAAAGTGTGAATTTTGATTGCTTTCGTTGAGCAAATTTAGTCTCAGTGCGCAGTTGAGGCTTTGTTAGGTTGGCACTCTTATGCGCTACACTCGCCACAACAAGCACAGGCTGAATTTAACTTTTGGGGCATTAGCTCAGCTGGGAGAGCGCGACGCTGGCAGCGTCGAGGTCAGCGGTTCGAACCCGCTATGCTCCACCATAGGTTCCGTAGCTCAGTTGGTAGAGCACCACCTTGACATGGTGGTGGTCGTTGGTTCAAGTCCAATCGGAGCCACCATTTATCAAACGCCGCGTGCGCTATCACAGCTCACACAGCGATTAAAGGGATTTTATGATAAGTTTTTTCAGCTTTAAAAAAGAAGAAGAAGTCAAAAATGACAACACTATCAAAGAATACAAAGGCTCATTGCTTAAAGAGCTTTTTGAAATAAAAAAAGAAATCGACCCTACCATAAGCGACACTTTCATCAAACTCAATCTCATCGCGCGCGAAGTTATCACAAGGCGCAGGGATTACGACATTTATGGACCGATGATTGATAGAATTTACCTTGATAACGCGATTTATGTCAAAGTTGTATCAGCCGACAAAGAAGCCAAAAGCCACCGCGTAGAGATAAAAAACGGCTTTTTTATGCTTTTCATCGCTCCGCAGCGCGCTTCGGCTGATTATATACGAAACAGCCTTAAAATCGCTTATGAAGCCCTAGATGATAAATATATCAAAGAGTTGATAAGGCTTTGCAACCGCTTTAAAGAGATTTTGTTACGAACGCAATCCACGCTCGCCCAAGCTTCTGATATGAATGTCGAAATTGATACAAATTTAGGCAGTTATACCGCAAACACAAAATTCAATATCGCCATAAAATACAGCCCAAAACTCAACATAAGCGTAGGTAGCGCGGGTTATGGGCGCGAAAGCGTAAAATCCGCAGGCAGTTTTAGGGACACCAAAACCTACATAAATCTTATAGTCGATAAAAACACGAATTCAAAAATTTGCGAAAAATTGCTTGATGATGTGGAGCATTATTTCATCGGGCAGTATTAGTCGCCGCTCTTATAAGCTTTGTGGCATTACACGCCTTTTAGGCAAAATTTACAAAAACGCTTTTCAAAAAGTATTGATTTATGAGTATAAATCTTATCAAATCGTCATTGCGAGCAGGGCGAGCCACAAATAAAAGCAATGCTTAAATTTATAAATTGCTACGATTTGCATTTTGCTTTGAATTTTTTTGATTTAAGTTGAATTTTAGGCATTTTAAGGCTTTTTGTAGCGCAAGGTTGCGGCGTGGGTGAGCGCAATGGCTATGGCGTCCGTAATGTCAAGGGGTTTAATGTCCTTTTGTATGCCAAGTAGCCTTTTTACCATAAACGCCACTTGTTCTTTGCTGGCTTTGCCCTTGCCTGTAACGGCTTTTTTCACTTGCAAGGGAGAATACTCGGCAAATTCGCCGTGAAGTTGCAAAATTTTAAGGCTCAAAGCCCCGCGAAACTGCGCTAGTTTAAGGACGGACTGGGGATTGTAAGCGTAAAACATACTCTCAATAGCTACCTCATCAAAGCTGTGCGCTTTAAAAATCAAGTCCAAGCCCTCGCAAAGCTCTGTGATTTGGTATTGTAAGGTTGATGGCTTGATTTTGATAAGTCCTGCCTCGATGAGTGAATTTTTGCCCGCATTTGCCTCGATGATAGCGTAACCGCAAAACCTGCTGCCCGGGTCTATGCCTAAGATTTTCACATTTTTACCTTTTGTTTTTTGTGAATTTCACGGCTGTGAAATTCTTTTTGTAGATACTTTGCAAAGCTTGAAAACGCAACTTTTTAGCAAAATCCAAAGCAAGAAAAACACTCAAAATTCACATAAATTTTGTAAAAACTCATCGGTTGAATTCATACAAGCATAGTTTAAATTTCAAACTCAACCCTAAATTTCAAGTCAAATTCAAGCTCTAATCCCTAAATTTAAGGCTTAAATTCAGCTCAATCTAAAATTCAAAACTCAACCCCAAAATTTTCACGCCCAACCTTGAAAATTTCACGCTAAACTCACGCAAAAAGCGCCAAACAAACGCCTAAACATCAAGGTGCTTGACATCTTTTGCGTGGGTTTGTATGTAATCCCTGCGGGGTTCTACCTCATCGCCCATAAAGAGATTAAAGGTATCGCTAGCACTTTGCGCATCGTTTATCGAAATTTGGAGCAAACGGCGATTTGCTGGGTCCATCGTGGTGTCTCGAAGCTGGTCTGGATTCATCTCGCCAAGTCCCTTGTAGCGTTGTATGTCAGCACCTTTTTTAGCATTTTTTTCTATCTCGTCTAAAAATTCCAAAATGTCCTTGCCTAAGTCAAAGCCCCTGTCTTTAATCTTTTCGTAGATAAACACAGCCTCTTCAAAAAGCGGATTTGTAAAAAGCCTCTCATCGATGATAAGCTCGTTCAGCCCGCTTTCAGTCTGCACGAAAATATGCACGCCGTTCTCGCTCACGCTTGAATTTAAAATGTTATAGCCTTGCTTTTGCACGAATTTTTGCACGCTTTCAAAAAGGGCTTGATTGTCCTGCGCTAAAAGTGCCTTGTTTTCGATGAGATAGCGCACTATGGCTATGTTTGAAAAGCGTTTTTCAAGCTCTTTAAGCACGCTTCTATAAGCTGCAACTATCTTTAAAAACTCTTTTAAGTCCTTAATCCCCACGCCCTCAAAGCTACTACTTTCAATGCCCGTTTCGATGAGAAAGTCATTTAAAGCCTTTTCGTCCTTTAAATAAATCTCTTTCTTTTGCCCCTTTTTGTAGCGATAAAGTGGGGGTTGAGCCAAATATATATGCCCATTTTCCACAAGCTTGTTCATAAAGCGAAAGAAAAAGGTTAAAAGTAGGGTTTGAATGTGCGAGCCATCGACATCAGCATCAGTCATAATGATGATTTTATGATAACGCAGGCGCGACAAGTCAAATTCATCGCCTATGCCCGTGCCAAAGGCGGTTATCATATTTTTTATTTCCTCGCTTTTTAGGATTTTATCAAGGCGCGCTTTTTCGACATTTAAAATCTTACCCCGCAAGGGCAAAATCGCCTGAAAGGTGCGTGAGCGTCCGCCCTTTGCCGAACCGCCCGCACTATCGCCCTCCACAAGATAAATTTCACACTCGCTTGGGTCCTTGCTTTGACAATCTGCTAACTTGCCCGGCAAAGTGCCTATGCTTAAACCCTCTTTTTTGCGCGTAAGCTCTCTTGCCTTTTTAGCCGCCTCGCGCCCGCGTGCTGCCATTATGGCTTTGCCCATTATGGCTTTGGCATCGATAGGATTTTCCTCAAAATACTTGCTTAAATACTCAAATGTAGCTTTATTGACGATGGGGCGCACATAAGCTGAGCCGAGCTTGCCTTTGGTTTGCCCTTCAAATTGCGGTTCAGGCACTTTGACGCTTACTATGGCGATGAGTCCCTCACGCACATCTTCGCCCGTGATTTTGTTGTCCTTTTCGCGTGCAGCGGCATTTGCCTCGACATAGTTTGTTATCACGCGTGTAAGTCCCATACGAAAGCCCGCTTCGTGCGTGCCGCCGTCTGGGGTTTTTATGTTATTGACAAAAGAAAGCAAATTCTCAGTGTAGCTGTCATTATACATTAGGGCTACTTCGACATTGACATCTTCTTCATCGACATTAAAGGCTATGACTTTGGTGAGTGCTTCTTTGGAGTTTAAATCGCTCACAAACTGCGAAATTCCGCCATCAAAATGAAAAGTTTCTGCCCTTTGGCTGCGTTTATCGCTGAATTCTATGGTGATTTTGGGATTTAAGTAAGCAAGTTCTCTAAATCTCTTTGCTAAAATTTCATAATCAAATTCGGTGATTTCAAAGATTTCATCATCGGGCATAAACTCAACCGTTGTGCCTGTGCGTGAGCTTGTGCCTAAAATTTGCAAATCGCTTGTTGGCTTTCCTTTGGAAAATTCTTGTCTGTAAGTTTGTCCGTCTCTTTCAACCGTGGCGACAAGGCTTTTTGAAAGCGCATTTACCACGCTCACGCCTACGCCGTGTAGTCCGCCACTTACCTTGTAAGTGTCTTTGTCAAATTTACCGCCTGCGTGCAAAACGGTTAAAACAACCGTGAGTGTCGGTATATGTTCGGTTGGGTGCATACCCACAGGAATGCCGCGCCCATTATCGCGCACTATACAGCTGCCTCGCTCGGTTATCTCCACGCTAATGTGCGTGCAAAAGCCCGCCATAGCTTCATCTATGGAGTTATCTACAACCTCATAAATCATATGATGAAGTCCGCCTAAATTTGTGTCGCCTATATACATTCCCGGGCGTTTGCGGACGGCTTCTAAGCCTTTTAAAACTTTGATATTACTTTCGCCATAGTTTTCCATACTTTTTTCCTTTTTTTGTTTTCTTGTTAAATTGAGAGCAAAATTTGCTTAAAGTGTGAATTTCAAGCAAATTTCACTCAATACAAGCTTAAATTTACAAAATCACGGGCATTATTATCGTTTCAAGCTCGCCTGAACGCACGATAAAGGCTAAATTCGGCTCGTTGATTTCAAATTCAAAATCCTCGCTTTCGATAGAATTTAAAAAGTCCATCAAATACTTGATTTTGATATTGAGCGAAAAGCTCTCTTCTATGTTTAGCTCTATGTCAAGCTCGGTTTTTGCCTCCATATTGTCTAAACTTATGCCCTCAAAGATGAGCTTGTTTTTGCTAAAATGCAGCTTCATCTTCTCAGCCACAACGCTGATTTTCTTTAAGCTATCTAAAAATTCCTCAGTTTTAAAGGATAATCTTTGCTTTATCTCTTTTGGCACGACTTTTTCATAGTCTGGGAATTTGTCGTTGATGAGCTTTGTGAAAAACTCGAAATTCTCGTTTTTGGCGATTAAAATGTTTTCATCGTAAAAAAGCTCGATTTTTTCGTAAAAGAGCTTTTGCATCTCCATAATCGCTTTTTTGGGAATGCTTAATGAAAATTCCTTTTCATTAGCCTTTTTAAGCGTGTAAATAGCTAAACGCTTGGTGTCTGTGCTGACGAAGTTGATTTTATCGCCTTTAATGTCAATCAAAGCCCCATTTAGTGATGGTTTAGGGTTGTTTGTATCAACCACAAGCAAAATCTTTTTAAGGCTACGACTCAAATCACTCGAATCCAAATCGAATTTATCCTTATCATCAGTGTTTGGAAAGCTTGGGAAGTCTTCGTAATTAAACATAGCAAGCTTATACTTAGTGCTTTTTTGACGGATAAAGAGTGAGTTTTCAACCGTTTCAAGCACTATGTCTTCATTAGCAAGATTTTTAATCATATCGACTATGCTTTTAGCTTGCACTGTGGCAAAGCCGTTGCTGTCGATTTTGATTTTTTTAATCTTATAACTAAGCCCGAATTCATAATCACTAGCCTTTATGACGAGCTTGTCGTCATTTGCTTCAAAAAGCAGGTGTGAAGTGATGGCGCTGTTGTCCTTTTTGTCAGCGTAGGCGTTGCAAAGGGCTATGGCTGACTCTAAAATGCCCTTGTTGATGCTGAGCTTCATTTTTGTCCTTTCGACTTGTGGTTATTTTTAAAATTTATTTTACCATAATAATAGCAAATGTGAAAATGTGAAAAACTCTTTTTTGACTTTATTTTTGTGGGGCTTTTTTCTCACACCCTTTAAAAATCCTTTCACATCTTTTCACACTAACTTTGCTTTTTGATTAAAATTTTGTTCTTTAACTCCGTGATTTGTTGTCTTAAATTCTCATCATTTTTAATGTCTTCGTTGATTTTTTTTACATTGTGCGATATGGCTGTGTGGTCTTTCATCGCAAAAAGCCGCGCTAAATTCGGCATAGAAACGCCCGTAAGCTCTCTTGCAAGATATATCACAACCCGCCTTGCTAAAACGATTTGCTGGGTTTTTTTGTTTGAGCGAATGTCGCTTGATTTAAGGTTAAATTCCTTACACACCACAGCTAAAATGTCCTCTATGGAGATATTTTCTTTTTGCTCTTTTATGTGGTCTTTCATTATGAGTTTGGCTATGTCTGGCGTTATTTCTTGGTTGATAAAATGCGAGTAAGCATTAAGGCTTGTTATCATTCCTTCTATCTCTCTTATGTTATCGCCCATTGAAGTGGCTATGTAAGTGATAACCTCATCATCTAAATTCACACCGCTAAATTCACACTTTTTGCGGATAATCGCCATTTTGGTTTCAAATTCAGGCGGGGTTATGTCAGCGATGATGCCGTTTGCAAAGCGGGATTTAAGGCGTTCTGTTATGCCTTTGAGCATATTTGGCGGGTTATCACTTGTCATTATGATTTGCCCAAAATGCTCTTTGACTTCGTTAAAGGTAAAGAAAAATTCCTCTTGGATTTTATCCGTCTTGCCAAAAAACTGCACATCATCGATGAGCAAAACATCACAATTCCTATACTTTTCGTGGAATTTTTCCATAGTGGCGTTTTTAAGATGAGCGGTAAAATCGTTCATAAAGTTCGCGCTCGTAGCGTAGATGATTTTTTTGCCTAGTTCTAAGCACGCATTTCCCACAGCTTGCAGCAAGTGAGTTTTGCCAAGCCCCGTTGGACCATAGATAAATATGGGGTTGTAAAGTTTGCCAAGTTTGTCCTTGCTTGATACAGTTTTGCAAGTGGTAAAGGCGTATTGATTAGAATCCCCAACAACAAAGTTTTCAAAGGTGTATGATGGGTTTAAAATCGTGCTTTGGGATTTGATTTGAGCTATATCGACTTTGGTGCGGCTTTTTGTGGGCTTTTGAAACACGCTTTGAATTTGCACTTTGGCTTTGTTGCCGCTTTGCACTTCATAAAAATAAGCCAGCTTGTCCGCATATTTACTTTGCAGGAATTTCGCCATCAGCTCGTTAGGCGCGGTAAAGACTAAAAAATCAGCCTTTGAGCTTTTTTCGCTAAAATTCAGCAAGCTAATGTAGTTTTCGTATTCGTTCTTTGACACTTCATCTTTAAAGTGCGACAGCAAGACACTCGCGTCCAAAATCAACCCTAAAATTTGAATTTAACTCGTTATTTTACCTTAAATTTTATAAACATAAGGTTAAAATCAAAAATATTTTCTCAAAAATTCACAAATTTTGCCTCATCACAAACAAAAACAACGCCTAAATTTACGGCTTTCCGTGCCATTTTATCGTCTTTAATGACAAGTTACCATAAAATCAACATTTTTCAAAAAACAAGCAAAAATTCAATTCTATTTCATCGTTTTTCCCACTTTCAAAAAAATTTAACCCCCTTTTTTCCATACTCATTTTTTGCCAAAGCCCACATATAAGCAAATACTTATTTTTACATAGTTTAACCCCCTTTTTTACCGATGATTTTCACCATCAAATTCGCGCAAAATTCCACAAATTCAGCACTAAATTTTAAAAAAATTTGCCAAATTCCACAAAAAAGGCAAATTTTGGAACGGCTTTTGCTTATGTATCGTTAGTTTAGAGATTTGACGAAAGGCTTATAAACGGCGACAAGTTCAGCACGGCTTTGCCGCTTGCCGAGCTTGATAAAATCACCGCCATTGCGAGCGAGCAACTCGGCGGCGCACCGCCTTATCATATATAAGGCAAAGCGACAGCCAAAAAGCCCCGCCACGCAAAGCCCCATCCCTTGCGGAGGGGGTTGGGGGTGGGTTGTCAAAGGCAGAGCCAAAAAGCCCCGCCACGCGCCTTTTTTAAAAGCCTTGTCAAACCAAAAGACAAAACACTATTTTTAAAGGATTCACTATGATGCGTTCTCTTTGGAGCGGAGTTTCAGGGCTTCGCGTTCATCAAGTCGGTATGGATGTCGAGGGTAACAACATTTCTAATGTCAATACCTACGGCTTCAAATACTCTCGTGTTAATTACAGCACTATGTTCTCGCAGACTATGGCTATCGCCACTCAGCCCACAGGCGACATAGGCGGCAAAAACGCCAAGCAAATTGGCTTAGGTGTCGAAGCCACAGCCACTCAGCGCATACACTCACAAGGCAATATGCAAACGACTAACTCCAACTACGATGTGGCTATCAGCGGTAATGGCTTTTTCCTTGTCAGCAATGACGGAGGCAGGACTCAGTATCTTACAAGAGATGGGGCTTTCAACCAAGACGCCGCGGGCAACTTCGTAAATTCAAGCGGTTATGTCGTGCAAGGCTGGTTACACGACCCTATCACAGGGCGCATAGACACCACACTACCCGCGGGCAATCTCTCTTGGGACCCTTCTATGAGCTTACCAGCTAATCCTAGCTCGCGCATTTATCTTAACGCCTCATTAAACAGCGGGCGCAAGATAACCCAAGACACTAGCCGTTATATCTATCAGCTTGACTCCGTGCACGGCTATGATAGCATAGCAACCACAGAACGAAAGGAAACTGATAAATCAAGCCAATTTTACACCACTTCAAACAACGCCATAGATGTGCGTGAAAAAGCCATTGATTTTGCCGCTATTTACAACAGCGACACTTACGAAAGCCTAAATTTACGCGGCGGACAAAGCTTTTGGATGTCTTATGCGGAGGCGAAATTTACGACAAGCAACGCAAACGCCGCTAAATTTGATGCAACCTTGCAACAAACTCAAAACGGTGTCATCTTTTGGGGCACAGCTGAGCGACCCGCAATCCTTGACATTACCCTAAACGGCACACACATTCGTAGCACAAATATCCAAAAGATAGAAGATGTGGTAACCACTATACAAGCATTTAGCCCTCAAACAGGCGTGGAAGTTGATGTTTCAAACAATGGGCTTGTTTTTAAAAATAGAAACGCCAATGGCACAGAGGACAATATGAAAAACATTAACCTTATCGTTAATGCTGGTAATGAAGCAGGCGAACAATATAATATAACCTGGGATGCTGGTACTAATACCTTTAATAATTATACTAAACAAACCGCCGCTGGTGCTACTGAATGGGCAGATACAGCTAATGGTATCGGTATAGCTCTTGCCAATAACGCTGGCGTTCAAGTAGAAATCATCACCGCACACCGCTATCAATACAGCTCATCGGCGATAGATATACCTCCAATGTCAGACCCTGTCGCTCGCCCTAATGACTGGAACAATGCTAATAAAGACACAGCAGGCACAGCAGAAAATAACTATGCTGGTGCTTTGATAGGAAGTTTGCTTGATAATAGTGCAAGGGTTTTTCACAGCACTGAGGATTTGCGTGAGCTTATGCAAAGAGATGCGCGCTACGGGGTGGATTATACTAGCCGAAGCACGGCTGTGCGAAACACTCTTGATCATATAACAAATAATATCAATCACAATGTAAAGGTAACCGTAAATTCCACAGGGCGTTATGTGTTTTCTAATGAAAATGCTGGGACAACAGTTCGGCAAATCCAATACACTGCAAATACCGCCTATGGAAATGTAACTGTGGGTGGTGTGGGACTGCAAATAGCCGCTAACACAGCTACCACAGCAAGAGATATGTATTTTCAAGCTACATCTTACAAAAATGAAGGGGCGCAAGTCAGCACAAATGAGGCTTTGACTACGATAATGAGAGGCTTGAACGGCGAGCTTGAAGCGGGTAATCGCACTAAACAATCCGCAAGTATGGTGCTAAGCTCTTATTCATCAGCCTTGCAAGTGTATGATTCACTTGGCACACAGCATTTAATCCGTGTCGAATGGACAAAACACGAAACAACCGTTGATGGCGGTAACCTCTGGCAAATGATACTCCGCATAGACGAACCCGCGACTTTCAATGTCGTAGGACAAAGACGCAATAACATAATCGTAGGTGAAGTGCGCTTTGGCAATGACGGCTCTCTTGTCTCTTATGACCCTACCGAAATCACATTTACGGGCAACAACGGCTCAGCACCAAATCAACGCATAGAGCTAAATTTAGGCGCGGCTGGGGGATTTAACGGGCTTGTGAGCAACGACCAAAAATCTGGCATAGCCCAACAAGACACAGACGGCTACAAACCGGGTATGATGCTCCAAGGTATGCAAAACAAGCAAATCGACCAAGATGGCAATATCATCGCATCTTTTGACAACGGCATACAAAAGATAATCGGTAAAATCGCTATGGGCAATGTTACCAACGAACCTGGGCTTGAAGAAATAGGCTCAAACCTTTTCCGCACAAGCGCAAATTCAGGCACGCTCACTGTGGGCAGCTCAAACACAGGCGGACGAGGGATATTTAAATCCGCCACTTTGGAGATGTCAAACGCTGACTTATCACTATCTCTAACCAACCTTATAGTGATACAAAGAGGCTATCAAGCCAACTCTAAAACCATCACCACAAGCGACACAATGCTAAACACCTTGCTGCAACTTAAACAATAGCGACTAGATAAAGGGCGAAACCGCCCTTTGTTTGTCATACTGAGCGCAGCGAAGTATCCATAAATTTAGAGCTTTTTTGTAGGGACTTTTAGAGAAAACAAAGCGTAAAAACGAAAGAGACAATTTAGCCCGAGCGAAAAAACGCCTTGCGTTTAAGTTTCGCTCGTGGATAACTCTTGTCGATAGAGTTTTAAAGCTTTGTTTTCGCATTTAAATATGTGATGAAATTTTATGTGGCGCGGTTTAATTTTAGCTTTGTGCTATTTACGGCTTTGTTGTCTTTGCAAGGTGCTATAAAACAACAAAGCATTTTATAGCAAGAAAAAAGTGTAAGCGGTTGTTTGCTTTAAAACTACCCTTTCTTCGGCGTTACAAGCATATTGACATAGCGTCCTTCAAAATTTGGCTCTTTTTCGCGGCTTGCCTTGTCTTCTATGCTTTGCCATACCTTTTCAAGTAGTGCTACGCCTGCGCTCGGATTTTGCATCTCGCGTCCCTTTAAAAACACGCGAAATTTCACAAATTTGCCCTGCTCTAAAAACTCCAAAGCGTGGCGAACCTTGTAGTTTATGTCATTTTGCGCGATTTTAACTGAGAGCTTGATTTCCTTAATGTCGATAACCTTTTGCTTTTTTTTCGCTTCTTTTTGCTTTTTTTCCTGCTGATAGCGAAATTTGCCAAAGTCCATCACCTTTGCCACAGGCGGCTTTGCCTCAGGGGCGATTAAAACCAAATCAAGCCCCTTGCTGCTTGCTAGCTTTAAAGCCTCATCGCGACTTAAAATCCCAAAAGCCTCGCCGTCATCGCCTATGCAGCGAAGCTCCCTCGCTCGTATTTCTTCGTTGAGCAGCACTTCTTTATCCCTACTCAAAAACGCACCTCATTTAGTTTGTCCTTTACAAAATTTAAAAACTCTTTCAAAGAAAGGTTTTTTTGTATTTTAGCCCTGCGGTCGCGCAAGGCAACGCTTTTTTGCGAAAGCTCCTCATCGCCCAAAACGATAATCATCGGCAGCCTTTGCTGCTCGGCGGTGCGGATTTTCTTACTCAAACTCTCATTTTTATCATAAATTTCACTATCTATACCCAAATTTAAAAGCTCAGCACAAATTTCTTTGGCGTAGTTTTGATGAGCTTCGCTTATAGGCACAATCCCCACTTGCGTAGGCGCGATGAAAAATGGAAATTCCCCAGCGCAATGCTCTGTTAAAATGCCGATAAAGCGCTCAAAGCTACCTAAAATCGCTCTGTGAAGCATTACGGGGCGTTGTTTGGTGTTATCATTTGTGGTGTATTCAAGTTCAAAGCGTTCGGGCAGGTTAAAATCCACTTGTATAGTCCCGCACTGCCATTTGCGCTTTAAGGCGTCTGTGATTTTAATGTCTATCTTTGGTCCATAAAAAGCCCCGCCGCCCTCATCAATGCCGTATTTAAGCCCTTGTTCGTCCAAAGCCTCTTTTAAAGCCCTTGTGGCGTTGTCCCAAATTTCATCATTTCCTATGGCTTTTTCAGGCTTTGTAGAGATTTCCATTTCATACTCAAAGTCAAAGGCGCGCATTAGCGAGCTAACAAAGTCTAAAATTTCAAGCACAAGCGGTTTGATTTGGCTTGGCATACAAAAGATATGCGCATCATCTTGTGTGAATTCACGCACGCGAAACAGCCCGTGCAAAACCCCGCTTTTTTCGTGGCGATGCACCACGCCATACTCAAAATACTTTATCGGCAAATCCCTATAACTTCGCACTTCGCTTTGATAAATTTTTATGTGTCCTACGCAGTTCATCGGCTTTATGCCATACTCTTGCTCATCAATTTGCGTAAAATACATATTTTCTTTGTAGTTTGCGTAGTGTCCGCTGATTTTCCACGCCTCAGCTTTGAGGATTTCAGGTCCGCGAACAGGCTCATAGCCCCGAATTCTATGGACTTTATACAAGATATGCTCTAATTTTGAGCGCATTCTAGCCCCGTTACTCAGCCAAAGCGGCAAGCCTCCGCCGATTTGCTCGTCAAAATGAAAGAGTTTGAGCTGTGTGCCAAGTTTGCGGTGGTCGCGTTTTTTCGCCTCTTCTAAAATGCGTAAATGCTCTTTTAAGCTCTCTTTGTCCGCAAAGGCTGTGCCGTAAATGCGCGTGAGCATTTCTCTTTTTTCATCGCCGCCCAAATAAGCCCCAGCAATGCGCGTGAGCTTGAAAAACTGCAAGAATTTGGTATTTGGCAAATGCGGACCGCGACACAAGTCCTCAAATTCGCCTTGCTTATAAATGCCAACCTTGCCCTGCGGTATCCTTAAAAGCACCTCTTGCTTTAAATCATCATCTTTAAATTTAGCCACTGCCTCGCTTTTGTCAAGCTCATAACGCGAAATTTCAAGCCCAGCCTTTGCAAATTCTTTCATCTTTGCTTCTATCTTTGGCAAATCCTCATCACTTAACTTTTCACTCACGCGAAAATCATAATAAAAGCCGTCCTCGATGACGGGACCAACGAAAAATTTAGCCTCAGGATAAAGGGCTTTTATCGCTTGTGCCATAAGGTGCGCACAGCTGTGGCGCAGCACTTCTAGGCATTCTTGTGAGCCGTCAAAGTAAATGGGGCTTAAATTTTGGGCGTTTAGCCCGTCTTGTGTGCTTGTAGCGCACGAGTTTTCAGCGTGTGCGTTTTTTAAAGTGTCGTTTTGAGCTGAATTTGTGGTGTTTTTTGATGAGCTTTTGCATTGTAAGGTTTGTTTTGCCGAACTTTTATCGCACTCATCACTTTGTGAATGCTCTTTAACAGAGCCTTGCGTGCTTTGTGAGTTTGTTTGCTTTGAATTTAAGGCGTTTGTGGCTAAGTTTTCGCCTACAATGCCTAAATTTACGCTTTGCGTGTCAAATACTTGTCCGTTTGCGCCCTTGTAGGCGATAAGCTCTTTCAGTGTCTTGCCTTTGATAAAGATTTCAAGCCCTTTTCCTTTGTCAAATTTTCGTGTAATTGTAGCTTGTCAAACTTAATTTACCTTGAATTTTAGCATTTTTTTGCAAAAAAGCTTGAAATTTTTGCAGATTTTTGCTTTTTTGTCAAATTTTTTGTGAAATTTGGCTGAATTTCGCCCTTAAAATCAAATTTTACACAAAATTTTACGCATTTTGTCCTTGCGAGCCTTTACAAAATGGCGTGGCAAGCCATAGAAAAAAGCAATCTTTGCCACAAAAACAAAGCGCAAAAGCGAAAGAGACAATTTAGCCCGAGCGAAAGATTTGCGAAAGCAAATCAAGTTTCGCTCGTTAAGTTAAGCCCCTAAAAGCTAAATCCGCCGCCAAGCGTGATGGCAAAGTAGCGTGGATAGCTCGTGTTTTCTACCTTTGAAGTCTTTGTCGCCACAGCCGCGCCTATGTCCAAAAAGCCAAAACCAAGCCCGAGTGATAAAATCGCCCCGTTATCTTGTCGCAAGTCCTTTGCCACGCCAGCCCTTGCGCCGAAAAACATCATATCCACAGCCGCGCCTATGCCGATTTTTTGCGAAGTTTGTTTTTTCGCTTCATCGCTCGCGCTGATAAGCTCGTTGTTCGTCAAATCAATGTCCCCAGCGATACTCACTATCTCGCCCAGCTCCCACGCTGCGCCAAGTCTAGCTTGCGGTTTGATTTTCAGCTCGCCGTTTTCGCCGAATTTAAACTTTGGCGCGTTAAGATTTTTCGCGCTCAAACCCACGCTCAACCCCAAATCCATAGGGCTATACACCACGCCTAAATCCAAGCCCACATTGCTCGCACTTGTCGCGCCTGAGCCTTTGAGCGTATCTTTGACTTCGTTTAAAACATCATCTTGGCTGTCAGTAACGCCCAAAGGCTTGTTAGTGAGCTTGCTCGATGCGTTCATAAATTTCACCGCCACACCAAGGCTTACTTGCCCGATGGGCGTTTCATTTGAGATGGCATAAGAAACGGGGATTTCCATAATATCAACACGGCGCATATTGAGTGTAACGGGTTTTATCGCGCCCGTTGCAATGCTAATAGCCTCGCCTATGTTAGTAGGCACTTTCAGCTCGCCCGTGAAATTTCCTACCGCATACACACTTTGCGCAAAGCCAACAGAAAGCTGCCCGTAAGGCAAAATGTCAGGGAGCTTAAACGCTACCGCACCGCTTAACTTGATATTGACAAAGTTGTCTTTCAGCAACTCGTTAAACGCCCCTATGTCCTCATAGCGCACTTTGTTTAAGTCGTAGTTGAAAACTTGGAGTATGTTTTTCTCCGCAAAAGAGCCATTTAGCCCGTATCCTAGCCGTGTGGCAGGGCTTGCCGCGCTTAATGCGGGGTTGTAGAAAATCGCGTAGGGGTTGTTTTTAAGCGCCACGCCCGTGCTGCCCATAGACAGCGACTTGTGTCCTAGCTCGCTAAACTCCAAAGCAGGCGCGCTTGCCACGCACAAAGCCGCCGCCAGAGTGAGTTTGTGTAGAGTTTTCATCGTGTATCCTTGTGTTGAATTTAAGGCATTGTAGCGAAATATAGTAAATTTTTGGCTTAAATTTAGTAATTTTTGCGATAAATGTAAAAATTTGTTAAATTTAAACAAAATATAAGTAGTCAAAATGATGATTTTAAGTAAGTTTTTTCTCAAAAAGTAGTGATTGATAAGTATTAAAATCTTATTAAATCGCCGTTGTGAGCGAATTTTGCGTGTTAATTTTAAATATCATCTTTGTTTGTGCCTTGCCTCAAATTTTGCTTTGTGAAATTCTTGTAATGATGAGTTTTGTCATTTTGAGCTTTCGCTAGAAAGCAAAAATCCATACCACTGCTGTCATATTGAGCGTTAGCGAAATATCCACGCTTTAAATTTATGGATACTTCGCTTGCGCTCAGTATGACAAAATTTAAGATATTTTCTTTTATTTAAAGTCAGTATGACAAATTTAGGGCTTTGCTTGAATTTTTGCGGGGTGGATTGTTTCATATGAAACAAAATTAAATTTTAGCAAGGCAAAAATGCAAGAATTTAAACAAAAGATGATAAAGTATGAGTGATTTACTAAAAATTTTATGTAAATAAAGACTGCAAAGTAGATAATGATTTACTCAAAAATTCAAGTTCGCCAAATCACAAGCTCAAAGCCCGTAAAAATTCAGCCCTTATGTCTCTTTGTGAGAGTATGTCGTAGGATTTACCCCCAAATTCAAACGCCAAGCGATTTGAGTGCAGGCACAGCCTTGTCGCGCCCGTGAGCGACACTCTTTCGGCTACACTCATTTGCTTGTCTAAAATGCGGTCGATGTCCGCCTTTGTCAAGCCATACAAAGGTTCGCCCAAAATCGCAAATCCGCTTGCAAAAAGGTGCAGGCGGATTTGGTGCTGCCTGCCTGTGAGCGGGCGAGCCAGCAGCAAGGACGCGCCTTTTGAAAAATCAAAGCCCTTGCCAAGCTGAATTTCGTGCGATAAATTCAGCAAATCCTGCTCGCTAAAATAACAAAGCCTTTTAAATTCAGTCCTTGCTTCCTTTCCGCCCTCGCTCAAAGGACAAAGCCGCATTCTCGTTTTCACCTCATCGCAAGCTGAATTCATAGGCAAATCGACACTGAATTCAAGCGGAGTTTGCCCACTCACAAGGGCTAGGTATTCCTTTTTGACAAGCCTTTTTTCAAAAAGAGTTTTGAAAATCGTTTGCGTTTTTTTGTCTTTGGCGACTAAAATCAGTCCGCTTGTCTCTCTGTCAAGCCTATGCGCCACGCCAGCTTGCGCCCCATACAAGTGCCAAATCTCATCGCACAAGCTGTAAGCGCAGTTTCGCCCGTTTGGGTGGCTTAAAATTCCGCTTTGTTTATCAAAAACAGCAAAGTTTTGATTATCAAAAATCGGCTTTTGTCCGCGCGGAGCGTTTTCATAGCTGATAAGTTCGATTTCGCCACGCAAAATTTCATTTTTTGCGCTCACCACTTCGCCGTTGCAAAAAAGCCGTCCTTTGTCGATGAGCCTTTGGGCTTCGCTCATCGACACGCCAAGCGCGTTCATCAGCACTTTAAACGCCCGTAAATTCGCATTTTGCGCCACATTGTCGCTAGCATTTTCGCTTGCAGCGAATTCGCTCAACAAATTTGCAATTTTAATTTTTTTATACGCCATTTCTAACCAAATTATAAGTTTAATTTGAGTATAATTATACTCTATTTTTCCAAAAAACCAAAAAAAGGCTTATGATATGGTCGAACGATACAGCAGGGTTGAAATGTCGTCAAAATGGGATTTGCAAGCTAAATACAAGGCTTGGCTCAAAGTCGAGCTAGCAGCTGTTAAAGCGTGGAATGAACTAGGTTTAATCAAAAAAGACGATTGCGAAAAAATCCTAAAAAACGCTAAATTTGACATAGGGCGCATTGACGAGATAGAAAAGACGACAAAGCACGATGTCATAGCATTTCTTACGAGTGTGAGCGAAAATTTAGGCGCAGAGAGTAGGTTTTTGCACTATGGAATGACTTCAAGCGACTGCATAGACACGGCTGTGGCTTTACAAGTAAGAGATAGCCTTGATTTAATCATCATTGACACGCAAGATTTACTCAAAGCACTTGAAAAAAGGGCGTTTGAATTCAAAGACACCCTTATGGTTGGGCGTAGCCACGGCATACACGGCGAGCCGATAACCTTTGGGCTAGTGTTAGCGGTTTGGTTTGATGAGATAAAACACGCTTTAACCTTGCTTACAAACGCAAAAGAGTGTATAAGCTATGGAAAACTCAGCGGTGCGATGGGAAATTTCGCTCACGCTCCACTTGAATTTGAAGAAAAGGTTTGTAAAAATTTAGGTTTAAAGCCAGCACCCGTGTCAAATCAAATCATTCAGCGCGACAGATACGCCCAGGTCATCTCAGCCCTTGCCATTTTGGCAGCAAGTTGTGAGAAAATCGCCGTAAATATCAGGCATTTACAACGCACAGAAGTGTATGAGGCGGAGGAATTTTTTTCAAAAGGACAAAAGGGCAGTTCAGCGATGCCACACAAGCGAAACCCCGTTTTAAGCGAAAATATCACGGGGCTTTGCCGCATAATCCGCTCTTTTGTAACGCCCGCGCTTGAAAATGTCGCCCTTTGGCACGAGCGCGATATAAGCCATTCAAGTGTGGAGCGTTTTATGCTGCCTGATAGCTTTGTAACGGCTGATTTTATGCTGGTGCGGCTTACGAACTTAATCGAAAATTTACTTGTTTATCCGCAAAATATGATGAAAAATTTAAATTTAACGGGCGGTTTGGTTTTTTCACAAAGGGTGCTTTTGGAGCTACCTTTAAAGGGCATAAGCCGCGAAGATGCCTACAAAATCGTGCAGCAAAACGCGATGAAAGTGTGGGAGGATTTGCAAAAAGGCAAAGCGGGTGTGAATTCAAAGGGAGAAAGCTTGTTTTTGCAAGCCTTGCTTGATGAAAGCGCGCTCAAAGGCAAGCTAACAAGCGATGAGATAAAAGAATGCTTTGATTACAACTACTATACCAAAAATGTCGCCGCGATTTTTAGGCGCGTTTTTGAAAAGAAAGGAAAAGAGAAAAAATGAAGGTTATCAAAAGAAACGGGCGCACCGAGGAAGTGGATATAAGCAAAATCCGCAAATACACCACAGACGCTGTGGCGGGGCTTAACAATGTCAATGTAAGCGAGCTGGAATTTGACGCGCAAATTCAGTTTAGAGACGGCATAACCACAGCCGAGATTCAAGACACGCTGATAAAAACAGCTGTGGATAAAATCGATGTGGATAGACCTGACTGGACCTTTGTGGCGGCACGGCTTTTTTTATACAGCCTGCATAAAAAAGTAAGCAAAACAAACGGCTACAACCATTTGCGCGAGTATTTTGAGCGCGGCGAAAAGGAAGGGCGCATTTTGCTGGGACTCAAAGAAAAGTATGATTTGGACGACTTAAACGACTACATAAAGCCTGAACGGGATTTGCAATTTACTTATTTGGGCATAAAAACCCTTTATGATAGGTATCTCATCAAGGACAAAAAGGGCGAGCCGATAGAACTGCCACAGCAAATGTTTATGGGCATAGCTATGTTTTTGGCGCAAAATGAATTTAACCCACAAGAATGGGCGAAGAAATTTTATGATTTAATCTCCAAATTTGAAGTAATGCTTGCCACGCCCACGCTTTCAAACGCCCGCACGACAAGACATCAGCTCTCATCTTGCTACATAGGAAGCACGAGCGATAATATAGAAGGCATTTTTGATTCTTACAAAGAAATGGCTTTGCTTTCTAAATTTGGCGGTGGCGTGGGCTGGGACTGGTCTAAGGTGCGCGCTATGGGCGGCAGCATTGACGGACATAAAAACGCCGCTGGGGGCATAATACCTTTCTTAAAAATCACCAACGACATAGCCGTAGCGGTTGACCAGCTTGGCACACGAAAGGGCGCAATCGCCGTTTATATCGAGCCTTGGCATATGGATATAAATGATTTTATCGATTTGCGTAAGAATTCAGGCGAAGAAAGACGCCGCACGCACGAGCTTTTCCCTGCGCTGTGGATAAATGATTTGTTTATGAAAAGAGTGAAAGAAAACGCTAAATGGACGCTTTTTGACCCGCTTGAAACAAGCGATTTGTGCGAGCTTTATGGAGAAGAGTTTGAAAAACGCTACGAAGAGTATGAAAAAGACGACACCATCAGCAAAGATATAATCGATGCAAAAGAGCTTTGGAAAAAGATTTTGCTGAACTACTTTGAAAGCGGAATGCCCTTTTTGTGCTTTAAAGATACGGCTAATCGCACCAACCCAAACCCACACGCTGGTATCATAAGAAGCTCAAATTTATGCACGGAAATCTTTCAAAACACCGAGCCAAACTACTATCAAATCAAAGTGATTTTTGATGATAAAACAGAGCTGCATTTAGACGAAGAGCAAGAAATCAGTGTCGATGGCGGTATCAGCAAAAAGGCTAAAAAAATCTCAACGCTTGACAGCATAAACGGCAAAAAGGTTTATATAGTCGAAAAATTCAAAAATGACGGCAAAACCGCCGTTTGCAACCTAGCAAGCATAAATTTAAGCAAGATAAACACCAAAGAGGACATCACAAGAGTCGTGCCAACGGCGGTGAGAATGCTTGATAATGTGATTGATTTGAATTTTTACCCGCACATAAAGGTAAAGGATACGAATTTAAAATCTCGCAGCATAGGACTTGGGGTAATGGGCGAAGCGCAAATGCTCGCGCAAAGGCAAATTCAATGGGGCAGCGAAGAGCATTTGCACACTATCGACAGGATAATGGAGTATATAAGCTATGAGTGCATACAGGCTAGCTCAAATTTAGCCGTAGAAAAGGGCGCTTATGCGGACTTTAAAGGCTCAAATTGGAGCAAGGGGATTTTTCCTATCGATGTGGCAAATGACAAGGCAAAGGCGCTGACTTTAAGAGAAGGGCTTTTTGACCAAAGTGATTGTGATTGGGACAAGTTGCGCGAAAAGGTAAAAAAAGACGGAATGCGAAATGGTTATTTGATGGCTATCGCGCCCACTTCAAGCATCTCCATACTCGTAGGCACAACCCAAACCATAGAGCCTATCTACAAACGCAAATGGTTCGAGCAGAATTTAAGCGGTATGATACCCGTTGTCGTGCCAAATCTCAGCCTTGATAATTGGCAACACTACACGCCATCTTATGAGCTAGACCAAAGAGTGCTTGTAAAGGCTGCTGCGGTGCGCGCTAAATGGATAGACCAAGGACAAAGCCTCAATATCTTTATGTCGCTTGACAAGGCAAGTGGCGGGTATCTTAACGAGATTTATATGCTTGCGTGGGAGCTTGGCGTGAAATCGACTTATTATTTGCGTAGCGAAAGCCCTGACAGCACAAAGGTAGATGTGGCGGACAGAAGCATAGAATGCGAAGGGTGTCAGTGAAATTTGTTTGTTTGCAATGATGGGTAAAATACGAAAATCAATACCTTTTAAAAAGAGATGATTAAATTTTTTACGGACTATCGCAAATTCATCAATTTAAATTTTTCAGCGATAGCAAATTTATGTTTCATATGAAACAAATTCATTTTACAAAACGAGCCGTGATGATGGTGTAGCTTGAATAATTTATCGTCAGCCTTATGTCGTCAATTTCGCAATAATAATTTTTGCCCCATTTGCAACAACGACATTTTTTATCCGTGATTTTACTTTTGCAATATGCGTTTATCGCGTTTATGCTGCTCGTGTCGAGTTGTAAATTTCTCTGTATGCGCTCTGCTCCCTTTGGAGTGGTATGGATTTTATCGATATGAGCGAGCAAATTTGCCATCGCATTTACTGAATGTGCAAGCTCTTGCGGAATTTTACGCGTGTTGAATTCACTCATTTTTTCTCATTTTTCAGCACGAAAATAATCCCCACAAGCCCGATAATCACCACGCCCACGATGAAAATCAACTCGCCTATGTCTAAAATCGTCATTTTTGTGTCCTTTCTTTGAGTTGTCCGCACGCCGCGCTTATGTCAAGCCCCTTGCTTTGCCGAACCGTGCAGGTGATACCCTTTGCGCTCAAAATGTCTTGGAATTTCACCGCATCTTCTACGCTCGGGCGGCGATATGTGCTGCCTTCGTGCGGGTTGAAAAGGATTAAATTCACCTTTGCTTTTATGCCATTTAGCAGGCGCACCAGCTCTTTGGCGTGCTGTGCGCTGTCATTTACGCCCGCTATCAGCAGGTATTCAAACATTATCTTTTTACGCTGATTTATGGGAAAGCCCCGCACAGCGTCCATAACCGCGGCGATATTGTAAGCCTTGTTTATCGGCATCAACCTGTCTCGCAGCTCGTCATCAACAGCGTGCAGTGAAATCGCCAAAAGCACGCCCAAATTCATCTCGCCAAGCTCTTTGATTTGCTTTGCAAGCCCGCTTGTGCTTATGGTTTGACGGCGCGGACTTATCGAAAGGGCATTGTTATCGCCCAAAATTCGCACAGCGTGGCTTACATTTGTGAGATTATCCAAAGGTTCGCCCATACCCATATACACGACATTTACGCGGTGTGCGTAAGGGATTTTTTGCTGCTTTTTTATCCACAAAATCTGCCCGACTATCTCGCCCGCACTCAAATTTCGCTTCAATCCGCCCTTTGCGGTAAGGCAAAAAGAACAACCGCTTTTGCAACCAACCTGAGATGAAACGCAAATCGTGTATCGCGGCGACTTGACGCGTTTGCCGTTTTCATCAAGGACTTCTTCTTTCATCGGTAAAAGGACGGACTCTATCAGCAAGCCGTCATTTAGGCGAAAAAGGTATTTGATACTTTTGTCCTTGCTTTGCTCGAATTTCACGCATTGCAAGGGCGAAAAGTGAAATTTCTGGCTCAACTCCGCACGCATTTCTTTTGACAAAGACGACATTTGCGAAAAATCATCGGCATATTTTTGGTAAATCCACTCAAAAATTTGTTTCACGCGAAACATAGGCGAGATGATTTTGGCAAGCTCATCGCTAGTAAAATCAAGCAAATTCAGCTTTTGAGTGGAATTTAAAGAGTTTAAAAATGGCGTTGAAACGGCACTTTGTCCTTTTGAATTCAGCTCATTTGAATTTAGGCTTTGTGAATTTGTTAAATTTTGCTTTTGTGTTTTTGGCGTTTTTTGGCTTGTGAAATTTGCGTGTGAATTTGTTTTTGAAATTTGTGAATTTGCTTTTAAATTTTCTTTTAAATTTGTTTTTGCTGTCCTTTGGAATTTTTGAGCCTTTGAATTTTGCCCTTGTAAATTTGTGGAATTTGAGTTTTTTTCATCTAAATTTAAATCAGCCTTTTTTACCCTTGTCGCTTTTTTGCCTAAATTTTCTTTTGATTTTTTTGTCATTTTTTCGCTCACATTTTCGCCTTAAATCAAATTCTTTTCTTGCAAAAAATGCTCTAAATTTTTCTTCGCCTGAGTGTGATTTTGCAAAAAACTTTGATGAGCGTTTTTGTCGCAAAAATTTGTCGCGCACAAAAAACAAGTCGCGCTTATGCCAAAGCGTTTAGCAAGGCTCAGCACCGCAAAGCTCTCCATATTTTCAAGCTCCAAGCCCAAATCCGCAAACCTTGCCGCCACATTTTCGTCCGTGCAGATATAGTTTGATGAGTTGCATTTTTTTGTTTCATATGAAACATTGAGATTGATTTCACACTCGGCGGGGCTGTAAAAAGCATTTGTGAGCTTGCTCGCTTCTACATTAAAACAATGCGCGCTTTCATAAATTTCAAGCAGTTTCAAAGGCTTTTGATTTTCGCTTACTAGATTTTTTACGCCTAAATTTCCCTTTATCTCGCTCTTTTTGCTTAAATTTAAACTCTCGCCCTTTTGATACAGCCCACAAGTGCCGATGAAAATAATTCTATCGGGCTTTTTCGCCCCAGCACCCAAAGCATTAAATTTAAACAAAAGTTCGCAAAGCCCAGCACTTGCTTCAACCAAGCCCACGCCTATACTTTTAGCAAAGCTAAAATCCTCATTTTTCCCCGCACACACGATGAGCGTTTTCATTCTATCATTTTTCATAGCATAAATTTCTCAAATTCTCACAAAAGTATCGTTATCACACTTCCTAAAATCAACAAAGGCAAGTTGTAAAAAATAAAAGTCGGTATGCAAGTGTCTCTTATGTGGTCGTGCTGTTTGTCTGCATTGAGTCCTGCACTCACACCCAAAGTCGTTTCGCTTGCCACGCTTCCAGCATCTCCCAAAGCCCCAGCTATGCCGATGATGAAAATTATCGCCGCGTTTGAAAAGCCAAGCGAAAGGCATAGAGGACAAAACAAAGCCGCGATTATCGGTATAGTCCCAAAAGAAGTGCCTATACCCATAGTGATGACAAGCCCAACAAAGAGCATAGCAAAGACAGCTACAAGTGCATTTTCTTGTATAAAAGGCATAAGTGTTAGCACAAAGCTATCTATGCCTCCGCTTGCTTTTAGCACCTCAGCATAACCGCTTGCAACTATCATTATAAAGGCTATGTAGCCCATAAGTTTCAAGCCATCATCAAAGACATCGTCTATCTTTTTATACTCCACTCCACCCAAAATCACCATAGTTACAAAGCCCAAAAGCCCAGCTAATGGCAAATTTGAAGTGTAAAGTTGTAAAGCGAGTGTCAGCACAAGCCCGATGAGAACGCCCCATTCTTTTCGACTCATCTTTAAATTCTCAAAGTTTATTTTCTTAATCTCAGCCTCTTTGTATTCGCGCGGTTTAGCATAAAAGACAAATACTGACAGCACAAGCCCAACAAGCATACAAATCACCGCCAAGCTCATCGTTGCAGTAACTTCGCCAAGCTCGACAATGACACCATTTTCGGCGAGGCTATCTTTGATAATCGTTTGGAAAATCAGCCCAAAGCCCAAAGGCAGCACCATATAAGGCGTGGTAAGCCCAAAGGTAAGCGCACAAGCTACGGCGCGGCGGTCGATTTTTAGGCGATTAAACAGCACAAGCAAGGGTGGGATTAAGATAGGGATAAAGGCGATATGAATGGGAACAAGGTTTTGCGAAAAGCACGAAATGAGTGCAAGGCTTAAAAGTAGCACAAATTTGCGTTGTGAAAGGGCTTTGGAGACGATTTTGATGAGATATGCCGTTAAATTCGTGCGTGAAATCGCCGCCGCAACGGCTCCTAGCAAGATATAGCTAAGAGCTGTTTTGAGATTACCTTGCATACCTTTGATGAGCGTATCCATAGTGTCAAGCATAGAGTTGCCAGACAGCACTCCTGCCACAAGCGCGGACACAAGTATGCTTAAAAGCACATTGAAACGAAACAAACACAACGCAGTCATCATCACAACGCTGATTAGCACGGGGTTTGACAAAATCATCACAAATCCTTAACGCCAAAATTTAGCTCGGCTTAAATTTTAATTTGGCTTTTTTTAATCCAAAATGTTATTGTAGAAAATTATGCTTGAAAAAATAATAAATTTAGCGATAAATTTAGAAAAAAATTTGTTTTTTTAAATTTTGAGCTAAAATTTTGCATAAATTTTTGCAAAAGTTAAATTTGTGATGAAAAATTTAATAAAAATAGTGCAATGAAACCGACAAAAATTTGCCAGCCACTTTTTGGGGAAGCGGCGTGGCAATAGATTGAAGGTTTTACCAAGCCTAAAAGCAATCTTAATCGCAAAACTACCTTAATAGACTTGCGAAAAGGATTTTTACACATTATACTCGGTGTTAAATTTGTGTGCAATTTGCATATACCTAAATGCACTTTTTGCACGCTCGTTTTAATGCAAGCAAATTTCATACCAATTTTATATATATCGCTTAATTTTTAAGCATTTTTTTGATAAAATAGCGTTAAAAGCTCATTATCGCCACATTAAAAGCCTTTTCACTCACTAATGCAGTTTTCAAACAAAAATTTATGCTCATCTGGCAAGGCGTTATATATGGCGTGAGCGAGCTTTTGTATCTCCCAAAGTGCGCTTTTGCCACTTCTTAAATGCAAGAAATTTTGCAAAGAGCGCGCATTTATAGTCCAAGTAAGCTCGGTTTTGTAGCTTTCGACTAGGCAATACTTTGCTATGTCAAGGCTGATGGTGCTTTGTAGGATAAGGCGTAGGTTTTCAAGTGCCGCTATGCTCGCATTATCCACACTTTCATTGCCGCTTAACACAAGATATTTGGCGGCTCGCTCAAACTCGCCTTGCTTAAATTCGCTTTCATTTCGCAGTTCTTTAAGGGTGTAGCGCGTGGATTTGACGCTCAAACTTGCGTGGCGATGGCGGGCAAGTTCTTGCAAGCACGCCCGCGAAATGCCCTGAATGTAAAAGGTGTAGTTTAAATGCTCCAAAGTCGAAGCGTGCTTGAATTTGTTGCCTACTCTGTCGATAAGCTCTTTATCCACAGCCCCGCCGTCATCGCTTTTGGCAAAGCTTTGCCAGCAGGTGCGTATGGCGTGGGAACAGACTTTTAAGTCAGTGTATGAAAGTAAGGTTATTTTCATCATTTGTCCTTTATGGCGTGGCTTTTGTGCGCTTTTGCAAATCTTGCTCGATGAGCTTAAATGCGCCCTTTATGCTCGCGCAAATTCAAGCATTCCAAAGCCCTTGCCTTGTAAAATCATCAAATTTAAGGCTTAAATTTGCCTTGTCAAAATACTTGCGAAATTATAATCAAGTAGAGTGAATTTTAGTTTAAATTTTTGCAAAATTTTGTTTTAAAATTCATAAATTTAGGCTAAAATTTGCCAAGCAAATGTAAAAATTTGCGCCAAAGCGTGAATTTTTAGGCAAACAAACAGAGCAAAGCTCATAAAATGGGATTTATATAAGATAAATTTAGCGCAAAGTGCTAAAAGAAAGAAAGATTATGAAACACACCAAATACATTTTCATCACGGGCGGAGTGTTAAGCTCTCTTGGCAAGGGCATTGCCGCAGCAAGCATAGCAGCGCTTCTTAAAAATTCGGGGCTTAAAGTAAGCATTTTAAAGGCAGACCCTTACATAAATGTCGACCCCGGCACGATGAGTCCTTTTGAGCACGGCGAAGTGTTTGTTACGCAGGACGGTGCTGAGACGGATTTGGATTTGGGGCATTATGAGCGTTTTTTGGACGAAAATTTAAGCCAGCTTAACAATTTCACCACAGGCAAGGTGTATCAAAGCGTGATAGAAAAGGAACGGCGTGGGGATTATCTTGGCAAAACCATACAAGTGATACCGCATATCGTGGGCGAAATCAAAGAACGCATCGTAAAAGCGGGGCTTGGCAAGGACATACTCATCGTAGAAATCGGCGGCACTGTGGGCGACATCGAGGGCTTGCCCTTTTTGGAAGCCATTCGTGCCTTGCGCCTAGAAGTAGGCAAAATGGGCGCGATGAATATCCACTTAACCCTTGTGCCGTTGATTAAAACCACAGGCGAGCTTAAAACAAAGCCCACGCAACACAGCGTTGGCGAGCTTCGCCGCATAGGCATAAGCCCAGATATGATAATTTGCCGCTGTGAAAAGCCGCTTGATAAGGATTTAAAGCTCAAAATCGCCATTTCTTGCGGCGTGGAGAAAGATTGTGTCATCGAAAGTGTCGATGCAAAGAGCATTTACCAAATACCGCTGAATTTCTTAAAGCAAGACATACTCGCTAGCATAGCAAGTTTGCTGAATTTAAAGCCCTTAAAGCCCGATATGAAAGAGTGGGACAAGCTCGTGCGCCGTGTGCTTGCGCCTAAAAATGAGCTGCAAATCGCCTTTGTGGGCAAATACATTGACTTAAAAGAAAGCTACAAAAGCCTAACAGAAGCCATTATCCACGCTGGTGCTGCGCTTAATGCGCGAGTAAAGCTCAAATGGATAGACAGCGAAAAACTTGAAAGCCTAGATGAAAGCAAGGTGTTTAAGGACATAAGCGGGATTTTAGTGGCTGGGGGCTTTGGCGAGCGGGGCATTGAGGGCAAAATCAAAGCCATAACTTTCGCTCGCACGCGTAAAATTCCATTTTTAGGCATTTGTCTTGGTATGCAGCTTGTTTTAGTGGAGTTTGCGCGCAATGTGCTTGGCTTAAAAGACGCGCATTCTACTGAATTTAACCCTAAAACCAAAAACCCTGTCGTTTTTCTCATTGATGAGTTTATAAATAGTGCAGGCGAAAAGCAAATCCGCACCCAAAAAAGCCCGCTTGGAGGCACGATGAGACTTGGAGCGTATGAATGTGCTATCAAGCCAAAAAGCCTTTTAAGCGAGATTTATGAGGGCAAAAAAAGCATCAATGAGCGACACAGACACCGCTTTGAAGCAAACCCACGCTACAAAAAGGACTATGAAAAAAATGGACTTATCATAAGCGGCGAAAGTAGTGGGCTTATCGAGGTTGTAGAGCTTGCAAAGCACCCATTTTTCATCGGCGTGCAGTTTCACCCTGAATTTACTTCGCATTTAGTGCGTGCAAATCCCGTTATACTAGCGTTTATCAAAGAAGCGAGCGAGTATGAAAGAGCTGAGTAAGGAAGAAATTCGCCAAATTTTAGCGACTCGTTTTGCAAAGGACACGCGCAAAAGCCTTGCGGATTTGCCCTTGCCAGCCACGCTTAAAGACAATTTCAAAGCCGCAAAGCGCATAAAAGCGGCGATTGAAAAGGCTGAAAAAATCGCCATTGTTGGAGACTATGATGTTGATGGAATCGTCTCTTGCGTGATGATGGCTGAATTTTTTGACGAACTTGGAGTGGATTATGTGGTGAAAATCCCAAACCGCTTTAAAGACGGCTACGGCTTAAACGCAGACATTGTCCGCGAGCTAGATGCCACGCTTATCATCACTGTGGATAATGGCATAGGTGCTGTGGAAGCGGGCGAGCTTTGCAAGCAAAGGGGCGTGGATTTAATCATCACGGACCATCACATACCGCCACAAACCTTGCCACAAGCCTATGCTATCATCAACCCAAAGCAAAAGGACGATGAATTTGCGGACATTGAGATTTGCGGAGCGCAAGTGGCGTGGTATTTGCTGGCGGCTTTAAAAGAAGAATGCAAGCTTAAATTTGATTTGGGTAAATTTTTAGAACTGCTTGCCATAGCCATAATGGCTGATATGATGGAATTGCGCGACTTAAACCGCGTTTTGGTGCGTGAGGGCATAAAGCGCATAAATTCGTCCAAACGCCCAGCCTTTCGCGCCATAAAACAGCTTTACAATAAAGATAAATTCAGCCTTGATAACATAAGCTTTCTCATCGCGCCCTTAATCAACAGCGCAGGGCGAATGAACGATGCAAATGTGAGCTTTGAATTTTTATACACGCGCAGTTTTGAAAAGGCGTTTAAACTTTTAGAGCAAATTATCGCCTTTAACGACAAGCGCAAAAGTGAGGAAAAAAGGCTTTTTGAGGCGTCTTTGTCTCAAATAAGTGCTGATGATAAGGTAGTCGTAGTAAGTGGCAAGGGCTGGCACGAGGGCGTTTTGGGCATAGTGGCAAGCCGCCTTGCAAGGCATTTTGGCAAGCCCGCCTTTGTGTTTAGTGAATTTGAGGACAAGGCAAAGGGCAGCGGGCGAAGTGTCGGACAAATCGACATTATAGAGCTTTGCGAGACACAAAAAGAGCTATTTTTAAGCTACGGCGGACACAAGGGCGCTGGCGGAATGCTAATTGAGCTTGAAAATTTAAGCACCTTAAAGGCAAATTTAAATGAGCAATGCGCTCAAATTCCAAGCGAAAAATTTATAAGCAATGATGAAATTTTAGGCATTTTGCCCTTAAAGAGCGTGGATTTTGATTTGCTTTCAATGCTGGATTTTTTCGAGCCTTTTGGACACAAAAACCCGCGCCCCTTGTTTGAATTTAAAAATGTGCGCGTGAAAAGTGCTAAAACGCTTGGCAAGGAAGGACGGCATTTAAGGCTTGTTTTGGGCGATGAAAACACGAGCGTTCAAGCGGTGTTTTTTGATTTTGACAAAGAAATCAAAAACGGACAAAGCATTTCTTTCATCGCAAATGTCAGCAAAAACGACTTTGGCGGCAGCATAAACCCGCAGCTTGTCATCAAAAGCGTAAAGGACGAAAATGAAAAAATGGTTTGATGAGGATTATGAATTTGAGCTTGAAGTAAGGGGCTTTTTGCGTGGCGATAAAACTGAGGGGTATTGCCGAAATGGCGAAGAAATCGGCGACAGCTACAAATGCACCTATGGTTGCCCCACGAATTCGCAAGGGCAAGGCATTTGCTCGAAAATGATGATACTATTTCCGCTTATGGAGGCGGTGCGAAGTGGCGGAGATTTGCGAAATTTAGGCGGACAGAGCAAATTCAGCAAGGATATAGTTTGCCCCGATGGTTGCGTGATTTTCAAACTCACAGCCAACAAAACAAACAAGCCAAATTTCTTTAAAGTCATCAACGAAAGCAAATAATCACAAACACAAAGTCAAATGATTTACACTTGGTTAATGCCTTGATATTACAATGGTTTATAAAAACAAAAGGAGATGAAATGAAAAAGTGGTTCTTGTGTCTTTTGTGCTTTTGCTTTGTTTATGCAAATGATGACATTGTGATTGATGAGCATTATTTTAATCAAATGCTTTATAGTCTCATCTTTGGGGCAAGTTGTGATGAAAAAGTAGCACATCAACACTCGGCTTTTAGCCCAAATACCATTACCGTGTATAATGGCAGCAGTATTGATGGCTTAAAATACGATGAAAACTCCAAACAAAGCAAAATCATTCGCTTTGCGGGCAATTTTTTAGTGGGCGGGATAAAAGAAAATGCAAATTTTATCAGTGCTGACAGAGCCATTTCTTACGCTCTGCAAAATGACACTTTGAGCGTGAAAAGTGTTTGCGATAAGCAAAGTTTTAGCATTTTGCACTTTAAAAACGGCGATTTTAACATAAAACTAGGCACAAATCCCACAAAAGAGCTTGCCATAGTAATCAACGCAAATTCATCTATGCAAAAATACAATGCCGCACTCAAAGAAATAGCCCCTTTTATCGCTCAAAATATCTTTAAAGACGGACAAAACTACGCTAAAATCTCGCTTGTGTCTTTTTCTGGCTTAGATTCAACCGAGCTTGGCACATTTTATGATGAGCAAAGTTTCACAAAGGCTTTAAACAAGATAAAAAGCAAGAACGCGCAGACAAGAATGCTTAATCTTTCTTTGATTAAGGCTATGTCAAATTTTACAAAGGACAATGGCTTGACAAAGGAAATTTATCTCATCAGCAACGCTGAGCCAAGCGATATGCAAAACTCTCAAAAGGTGCTTACTTTAACGAGCAATCTTAATCAAAACATAGTCAAAAACTCCAAAAACAAAGCGCAAAACCTTGTGAAAATTCACACCTTTGCCATCGGGGCTGATTTAAAATACCTTAAAGATTTAGCCCAAGCTACAAATGGCACTTATCATAATGCGGGCAATGCTTATGATTTTAAAAAGCAAATTCTTACCACAAGCAACGATGGCAAGGACTTTGATATGCGTAAAATCGACAAAGAAATAAGAATCAACAAGGCACACAAAGCCTACGACCCTGATAACCCTGATGAGTGATTTGGCTTTGTTTTGTGTGAATTTGCTTGTGGCTGAATTTAAGGTTTAGCCTAAGCTAAATAAAAGCAAACAAAGATATTAACAAGCCTTGTTTTATCGCACTTTTATGGCTTAATGCAATTTTTGCACGCTAAAAGAATTTTATCATCAAGCCATTTTATATTTGGCGTTATAAAATTTTCTAGGCAATGCGTTGTTTTATCGTATTTAAAAATTTTTTTACACTGCTTTGTGTTGTCAAACAAAATGATTTTATCGCAAAATTCAAACACTTTTGAAAGGTTGCGCAAAGATTCATCAAAGCGTTTATCAATAATGCGCTCATCAACGCCGTGTCCGCCTTTTTCTACCCTTGCTCTTACTCTTTCTTTGGCTATTTGTGGCGTATTTACGCCCACATAATAAAGCTGAATTTTGTAATCCTTGCTTTTTAGTTCTTTGAAAAGATTAAGTATGCTTTTGCCGCAAAGCGTTGTTTCTTGGTTGAAATTTGCGCTCATTTGGATACAATTTTGACGCACTTTTAGGGCTATTTTAGCGGCTTTAAATTGGTCGTTTGGATTTTTCCAACTCCCAAAACTACTGACAAATTCATCGGTGTTTATGCGTGTGCCAAAGTATTTGTTTCTTAAAAGCTCATCATAATAAAGCGTGCTTTTGCCCGCTCCGTTAATGCCCGCAAAGATAAAAGCCGTAGGCTTTGCATTCATATTTTTTGTCCTTTTTTGTGTTTATTTTAGCACATTTTCACTCATTTTAAATTTAAAAAATTCAAATTCAAATTCAAATTCCACGCGCAAAATTTTCGCCCGTTTAGTATTTGATTTAGCATTTCATTAAAAGCAAATTTAAATTCGTGCGAAAATTTAGCCATTGAGCAAAAGTAAGCTAAACGCCATCACGCCCATTCCCACGAGCAAACCATAAAGGCAGTGATGAGCCTTGCCGTAGAATTTCGCCGCAGGCAAAAGCTCATCAAAAGAAATATACACCATTATCCCCGCCACAAGCGCAAAAATCACCGCTAGCACGGTTTCGCTCATAAAGGGCAAAAGCGCCAAAGCACACACAAGCGCACCCAAAGGCTCGCTAAGCCCTGAAAGCGTGGCATACACAAAGGCTTTTTTCTTGCTGCCTGTGGAGTGATAAATCGGCAAGGACACCATCATACCCTCTGGTATGTTGTGTATCATCACAGCCAAAGCTATCACAAGCCCGAAAGAAAAGTCGCTCAGCGTAGATATAAAGGTCGCAAAGCCCTCAGGGAAGTTATGTAGGGCGATGATGATAGCAAGCAAAACGCCCATTCTTTGCAGCTTTTTGGTGTGATATGGAGCTTTTTGCTCACCCACAAGCTCGAATTTAAGCTCTTTGTAGGCGTTTTGTTCTTGCTTGTGCAAGTCATTTGGTATGAGTTTATCCACAAGGGCTGAGAGCAAAATGCCTATAAAAAAGCACACCAAGCCCAAAATCTTGTCCCAAATGCCTAAATTTAGGCTAGAAAACCCCTCAAAAGCCTCAGGCAAAATCTCCATAAAAGAGATATAAATCATCACGCCCGCTGAAAAGCTAAGCCCTATGGATAAGACTTTTGGGCTGTCTTTTTTGAGAAAAAACACCGCCACAGCACCGATACAGGTAGAAATCCCAGCAAGCAAGGACAGCAAAAAGGCGATGAAAATTTGATAAGTGCTAAATTCCATTTGCTTTCTTTCGTTTGAAACTCATTTAAAAATAAAATGATAGCATAAAATAACATAAATTTGGTGTTTTTTGTGGTGCTTTCATTTGTCTTTTTTTACTACAATACTTTTTTTGTAAGGAAAATTTATGTTTAAATCCTTTTTTAGCACGCCAAAATGGGCGTTGTGGGCGTATGGCGGGCTTTTTTTGCTGCTCTTTTTTCTCTACATACAAACAAGCCTAAATGTCGCTATAAACGAGTGGTATAAGGACTTTTATGACATTTTGCAAAAGCCAAAAATTCAAAGCAAAGTCGAGCAAAAAGCAAGGCAAGATGATGAAACACAAGGTCAAATTTTAAGCCAAGATGAGTTTTTAAACGCCGTAAAAGCCCTAAATTTAGAGCTTTTAAACGATGATAATCAAAGCCTAAATTTCGCGCTCATTTACGACAAAGCCAAAGAATTTAGCACGCAAAATTCAGCGCAAATGCAAAATTTAAATTTTCAAGCACTCGCCGCGCAAAAAGGCATAAATTTAGACATTTTTATCAGCACAGCCAAGCATTATGCCGCCGCAAAGGCAGCACAAGAAAAACTTGACGGGGCGAATTTCCTTAACAAATTTTCGCTTTATTTTTACCAAAGCCTGCTCGAACACTTTTTTAACGCGCGCAGCATAAGCGGCGAAAACGCTTACAGCATAGGGATTTTTTACGCGATGATATGGGTTTTTCTTTGCATAGCCTTGCCTTATGTCTTAATATCCACGATAAATGTGTATTTTGCGAGCATTTACGCACTCAAATGGCGCGAAGCGATGACTTTTGAGTATCTTGCCTTTTGGAAAGCAAAGGACGACAACATAGAAGGTAGCTCGCAGCGCATACAAGAGGACATTTACAACTTTTCTAAAATAGTAGAAAGCCTAGGGCTAGCCTTTATCCGCGCTTTGATGATACTTTTTGCCTTTATACCCATACTTTGGACTTTAAGCGGGGTTATCGCCGCGCCACTTTTTGAGGGCATAGATGAAAATTCCATTTTCGCTCCGCTCAAACACATAGACGGGCTTTTGGTTTATGTCGCCCTTTTCATCAGCCTTGGCGGGCTTTTCATCTCGTGGTTTGTCGGCATAAAGCTACCTGGGCTTGAATACAACAACCAAAAAGCCGAAGCCGCCTTTCGTAAAGAACTTGTTTTTGCGGAGGATAACAGGCGTGATTATGCCACGCGTGAAACGATGATAGAGCTTTTCACGGGGCTTAAATTCAACTACAAAAGGCTTTTTTTGCACTATGGATACTTTAACATTTGGCTCATCTTGTTTGAGCAAATCATCGTCATAGTGCCGTTTCTCATAGTCGCTCCGTCTTTGTTTGCTGGTGCTATCGGGCTTGGCGTGGTGATGCAAATGAACAATGCCTTTGACCAAGTGCGTAGCTCGTTTAGCGTTTTTATCACAAATTGGACAAAAATCACAGAATTAAGAAGCATACACAAGCGTTTGCGTGAATTTGAGGAAAATATCGAGTATAGGAAAAGAAAGCGCAATCAGTAGCGGACTTGTTGGCAAACAACAATTTCATTCAGTTTTACTTTTTGCTTTGATAAAGCTCATAAAGCTTTGCGTAGCGGTAAAATGCGCCCTCAGCATTAAGCAATGCCACGATAAAGCCCTTATAGCCATACAAAAAGCCCTTTCGCAAAAAATAATCCCTAAAAAAAGTAAGATGAAAACGCAAAATCGCTCCCAAAAAGCTTGTTTTCTTGCCTTTTTTAGCTTTCTCATCGGCTGAAAAGCTGGTGTAGCGGTTCATTTTGGTGATGATACTTTCTATATCGTTGAAAGCATAGTGTTTAAGCGCGTTTTTAAGATAAATTTTTTCAGCATTTTGCGGGATTTTCACGCTTTCGTGGACAAAATTGTCATTAAAGCCCGTGAAATTTTTGTTAAAAATCCGCCACACAAAGTCAGGATACCACCCGCAAGCCTTTATCCACTCGCCATCATAAAGGTTTTTTCGTCCCAAAGCCACAACACAATTTTGCTTTAAATCAAACGCCTTAATTTCGCTTAAAGCCTCATTTTCAAGCACTTCATCGCTGTCTATGCTTAAAATCCACTCGTTTTTTGCAAAGCTTACGCATAAATTTTTAAGCGCCCCAAAGCCGATGAATTCGCTCTTTTCTATGCGTAAATTTTTATACGCTGTGTTAAATTCTTGCGCGATTTGCAAGGTTTTATCTGTGCTGTTATTATCCAAAAGCACGATTTCGCCAAACTCACGCAAGGACTCTAAACACTGCGGTAAAGTGTTTTGCGCGTTTTTCACAAGTATGCAAACGCTGATTTTTTTAGTATCCATATTTGTCCTTTATTTCAATGTTTTGCTCATCAAAAAGCCCTTGCCACATTTTCATCACTGCGTTTTTGCCAAACTTCTCACTCACAACCTGCTTTGCCTCTGTGCCAAAATTAAAGCGTAAATTTTCATCACGCATTAAAAGCATAAGTTTGTCCGCATAGCCTTGCAAGTCATTGTCCTCCACTAAAAACCCGCTTTTTTCATTTTCTATTATGTCGCTTGGTCCTGTTTTTACATCAAAGGCGATACAAGGCAAGGCGTAACTAGAAGCCTCTGCTAGCACCATTCCAAAGCCTTCAAAGTGCGAACTCATCGCATAAATGCTTGCATTTAAATACTCTTTTTCTATCTGCTTGGTAAAGGGCTTTAAGATGACGCTTTCTTGTAAATTTAGGGCTTTAATCTTGCTTTCAAGCTCTTTTTTTAAAACGCCATCGCCTACGATGATGAGTCGCCATTGTGTTAGGTTATCGTCATTGCGAGAATCTAGGCTTTTGTCGTTTTGAGATACCTTTATCTTGTCATTTTGAGCCGTAGGCGAAAAATCCACACAATTTTTGTTTTGACACTCTGCATTCAGTAGTCTGTTTTCCGTCTTTTGTATGGATACTTCGCTACACTTTGTTTCGCTCAGTATGACGGAGTATGGCGGATTTTTAATAGATTCTTGCACGATTCTCCAAATGTCAAGTAGCCTAAAAAAGCCCTTTTGATCGCCTTTATCCATTCGCCCTACGCTTAAAACTGCCTTTTGTGAGTAAGTCGTGCTAAGGCTAGGAATTTGTGGCAAGAAATTTGGGATTACACGGACAAAGTTGTGATAGCGTTGCCAAAGGGGAAGTTCTTTTGATGAGGGGATTACAAGCGTATCAAAAAGGGCGAGTTTTTTACGCATTTTTTTGGGTGCGTTTAAATGCCAAAGCCTTATATATAGTGGTTTGTGTGGATTTTGCGAGTTTTTAAAAAAGCAAGTTTTGTCTTTAAAAAGTGGCACAAACCATCCATCATTTGCTAAAATAATGTCGCTTTTTTGCGCGAGTTTATGCACTCGGTAGCTAAAAATCAAACGAAACAGCGTTTTGTTGAGTAGCGTTATAAGTGGATTTTTGCTTTTTGCTTTGGCATTGCAAAGATAGGTGCAAGTAAGAGTAGAATCCAACGCATAGCACGGCTTTTCTTGACTATGAAAAAAACTCACAATTTGCACTTTTTGCCCTAAATCTTGCACAAAGGCATTTGCTAAATTCACGCCCACGCGCTCACCCCCGCCAGCTTCTGTAATGTCTTTGAGTATGATGAGAATGTGTTTTTGCATTTTATGCCTTTTGTGAGTGTGCAAAAATGTGCGGAAATTTCACATTGAAGCACAAATAACACAAAAAATTATATTCAAAACTTTGTTGTTTAGCCCATAAATTTTTCACTATTGCTTTCAATTTTCACTCCAAAACCACGCCTTCATTATACACCACTTCGCCGATGATGAAAGCGTCCGAGTTTTCAAGCACTTTGGCGACATTTTGCGCGCTTACGATGAGGGCTAATCCCACGCCCATATTAAAGCTGCGATACATTTCAAGCTCATCTACGCACTCACCGATTTGATAAAAGATTTCAGGCGTTTTTAAGTGGTGCTTGTGTATCACCGCGCCTAATCCAGCGGGCAAAACTCGGGGTAGATTTTCAAGCAAGCCCCCGCCTGTGATGTGCGCTAGGGCGTTGATGAAAGGCTTTAAGCGTAAAAAGTCTTTTACATAAAGGCGAGTAGGCATTAGCAAGGTTTCAATGAGTGAATTTTGCCCGATTTTATCGTCAAATTTAAGTTTCAACTCATCAAAAAGCACCTTTCTAGCAAGTGAAAAGCCGTTTGAATGCAGCCCAGAGCTTGGTAAAGCAAGGATTATGTCGCCATTTTGCACGAATTTTCGCCTGTCAATCTCGCTTTGCTCGGCTATGCCTACCGCGAAGCCCGCTATGTCAAAGTCGGTGGGCGCATACATTGATGGCATTTCGGCTGTCTCGCCGCCGATGAGAGCGCATTCGCACTCTTTGCAAGCAAAAGCTATGCTTTTTAGCACGCTTTGAGCGGTGTTTAAGTCTAATTTGCCTGTGGCGTAGTAATCCAAAAAAAACAAGGGCTTTGCAAAGTTGCAAATCAAGTCATTTACGCACATAGCAACCAAATCCTGCCCTATACCATCGAAATTTTTAGCGTCTATGGCAAGGCGAAGTTTTGTGCCTACGCCGTCTGTGGCGGCTAACAACACGGGGTTTTTGTAGCCACTTGGCAAGGCAAACGCGCCCGAAAAAGAGCCGATTCCCCCAACAACGCCCTGCGTGAAAGTGCTTTTTACCAGCGGTTTTATGCTTTCAACAAAGGCGTTACCCCTGTCAATGCTCACTCCTGCTTGTTCGTAGCTTATCATCGCTAATCCTTAAAAATTTTTGGCTATTATAGCTTAAATTCTTTTAAAAAAGGTTGCGATGAAAAGGGTGTTTTTTGTAACGGGCGGCATTGCAAGTGGCAAGTCAAGTTTTATGCAAATAGCGAGTGAGCGGGGATTTGCGTGCATTAGTGCTGATAAGGTAGCGCATCAAATTTTAGAGCAAAATGGGCGTGAGCTTGCTGAGTATTTGGGCATTTCAAGCTTTTTGCAAGATGGGGCGGTAAATAGAAAAAAACTTGGCGAACTTGTTTTTGATGATAAATCTTTGCGAAAAAAGCTTGAAAGCTTTATGCACCCTAAAATTTACGCTATCATAAGGGCTTGGCTTGCAAAACAAAAGGGCGTTGTTTTTGCGGAAATTCCTTTGTTTTTTGAGAGTAAAAATTATGAAAATTTAGGCGAAGTTATCTTAATCTACGCTCCAAAAGAGCTTTGTTTAAAGCGTTTAATGGCGAGAAATGATTTAAATTTAAATGAGGCAAATTTAAGGATAAAGGCACAAATTGACATAGAAAAAAAACGAAAACTTGCCGACATAATCATCGAAAATATAGGCTCAAATGATGAATTTAAAGCAAAATGTGCTGAGTTTTTTGGGAAGTTAAAGGCATAAAAATCCGTTTTTCAAAATGCGGTATAATTTACAAAAATTAAGGAAAAAGCGTGGAATTTTACAAGTATTGTGCAAGTGGCAATGACTTTGTCATCTATGCTGATGAGGGCAAAAAGGACAGAAGCGAGCTAGCCAAAATGCTATGCGATAGGCACAGCGGCATAGGTGCGGACGGGCTTATCGCCATTTTACCGAGTGGCAAAAGCGATGAAAATGGCGGAAGACAAGAAAATGCAAGCCTTAAAAATAAAGCAAAGCAAAAGTGCGAAATCAGCCAAAAATGCCCCAAAAACAGCGCAAAGCAAAAGCCCCAAAACCACGATTTTGAGTGGGATTTTTACAACTGCGATGGCAGTGCGCCCCTTATGTGTGGCAACGGCGCACGCGCGGCGGCTCATTTTGCCGTGCATTTTTTGGGAAAAAGCGCGAATTTAGCCTTTCTCACAAAGGCTGGACTCATCAGGGCTAGCGTTAAGAAAGATTCAGTAGAAATCACGCTTGGAGTGGTAAAAGATGAAAAAGCGCCCTTTGAATTTGAGGGCAAAATTTGGCAGGGTTGTGATACAGGCGTGCCGCATTTGGTGCATTTTTGCAAGGATTTAGGCGAGTTTGACTTGCGCCTTTGCCAAAGTCTGCGTGAAAAATTCAACGCAAATGTGAATTTCGCCCAAATTTTAAGCCCCACGCATTTAAGGGTGCGCACTTATGAGCGAGGAGTGGAAGATGAAACGCTGGCGTGTGGCACGGGAATGGCGGCGAGTTTTTACCTAGCGCACAAAAACAAAGCCCTACAAAATGGTGTTTTAGTCGAGCCAAAAAGCGGCGAGCGGCTAAATTTACGCTATGAAAATGGGCAAATCTTTTTCAAGGGCGAAGTGAGGTGCTGTTTTGAAGCCAAGTATCATTTTTCTTAGCCTTTTTGCGCCCTTTTTGATGATGGGCATTGAGGGCGGATTTGATGAGAGTTATTATCAACTGCCTATCAACGAAAAGCGCAAAATTTTTGTGGAAAAAATAAACCAAATGCTTGACATAGCCTTTGAAAAAGTGCTGAAAGAAAGGGAGTTTGCGCTTAATTTTTTAAACGAGGGCGCAAAGGCTGGGTATAGGAATTTAGACCAAGAAAAGCTTGAAAAACTCACGCAAATTCAGCAAAAATACCGCATAAAAAACCTTTTTGACACGAAAGCCTATCAAAAAAAAATCGACACAATCCCCAAATCACTAGGCATAGCGCAGGCTTTGGTAGAAAGCGCAACAGGCACGAGCCGTTTCACGCGCGAGGCGAACAATCTTTTTGGCGAATGGACTTGGGGCGGTAAGGGTTTAGTGCCGAAAAAACGCGCCAAAGGCAAGACTCACAAGGTAAAAATCTTTGACAGCCTACAAGAAAGCGTGGAGTCCTACCTACTCAACCTCAACAGGCATCACACTTATGAGGAATTTCGCACGCTACGCCTTGAATATCGCGCTAAAAACAAGCCATTTAAGGGGCTTGATGCCATACACACGATGAGAAACTACGCCTCCATAAAGGAAAAATATGTAGAAATCCTGCGAAGCGTTATCACTAAATACAAGCTGAGTAAGTATGATTAAATGGTTTTTGTTTGAAATAGAGAAAAACTCAAAAGAACCAACACATCTAAATACTACTGCTACTCTCTTTTTATCTTTTAAAAACCAAGAATTACACTTTTTAAGCTTTTAAAGTAGATACTTCGCCAAAGGATTAGTAGAGTAAAAATTTAGGGTATTATCCACCTCTCCGCAAAAAAATGGCTTTTAGCCGTTCTTTCTGGCAAATTCTTTCATAAATTCCACAAGAGTTTGGCACTGCTCTAAGGTGATGGCGTTGTAAAGGCTCGCGCGAATGCCACCCAAAAGGCGGTGTCCTTTAAGCCCTATCATACCAGCCTTTTCAGCCTCTTGCACGAAAAGCGGCTCTAAATCAGCATTTGCCGCGACATTAAAGCTCACATTCATCAGTGAGCGCGAGTTTAACTCACTATGCCCCTTGTAAAAACCGCCGCTAGTGTCGATGCACTCATACACGAGCCTTGCTTTGGCTTGATTTTGCTCGTTGATTTTATCAAGCCCGCCTTGCGCGGCAAGCCACTGCATTTCAAGGGCAAACATATATATCGCAAAGGTGGGTGGGGTATTAAAAAGTGAGTTGTTTTCGCTATGAACGGCGTATTTAAGCATACTTGGGACCTTTTTAGCCGCACTTTTTTCTATCATATCCTTACGCATAAAAACGCAAGCTAGCCCCGAAATACCAGCGTTTTTCTGCACGCCTCCGTAAAATACGGCTATATCGCTAAAATCAACCTTGCGAGAGAAAAAATCACTTGACGCATCGACAATGAGCGGAGCTTTGCTCTTTGGATAGCTTTGATACTGCGTGCCGTAAATGGTGTTGTTTGAGCAAATGTAGGTATAATCAGCATTATCGCTAAATTTCACCTCAGGGATAAAGCTAAATTTAGCATCCTCGCTGCTTGCTACGACTCTAACATTTGCGCCTAAAATTTGGGCTTCTTTTATAGCCTTTTTCGTCCAAACGCCTGTGTTAGCGTATTCACACACGCCACCATTGCTGAAATTCATCGGCACCATCGCAAACTGCAAGCTCGCCCCGCCTTGCAAAAACAGCACTTCATAATCATCGCCTAATCCGTAAAGCTCTTTTGCCTTACTCATCGCGCCAAAATGCACTTCCTCAAAGATTTTGGTGCGGTGGCTTATCTCCATTATCGAAAAGCCCTTGCCTTGATAATCATACAGCTCATCTTGCGCCCTTTTTAGCACGGTTTCAGGCAGTGTCGAAGGTCCTGCGCTAAAATTGATTTTTCTCATTTTTGTCCTTTTTAAAGAATTTGCGCTTCTTTGCTCAAATTCTGTGAATGCAAGGTGATTATATCATCTTTGTGTAAATGTTCAAGCAACACGGTTTTGCCGTCTTTTTTAAGCGACACAAAAGCCTTGCTTTTTTCAAAAAAATGCGCGTGCTGTGAAAAAGCCTGCTCGCACTGCTTTAATTTTAACCCACCTTGCTCGAATTTCGCGCTTAAATTCAGCTCAAAATTATGGCGCAAAAAGTCCAAATTTGCGAGTTTTTCGCTGATGATTTTGCTTAAAGAGTTTGCTTTTAAGAGCTTTTGGAGTGAATTTAGCTCATTTTGTAGCGATGAAAGCTTGTTTTGCATTAAATTTTTAAATTTATCATCAAGCAAATCAAGGCTTTGAGCTAAATCATTCTTACTTAAAAAGCACATATCTATGGCTGCGCTGGGCGTTGGTGCGCGTAAATCTGCGACAAAATCGCTGATGACATAGTCTATCTCGTGTCCTATGGCTGAGATTATGGGCGTTTGAGCGTTGTAAATGGCGCGCGCTAAGCCCTCGTCATTAAAGCAAAACAAATCCTCCCTGCTGCCCCCGCCCCTTGCGATGATGATGAAATCAAGCCCCATTAAATCCGCTTTTTGTAGGGCTTTGATGAGTGAATTTGGCGCGCTTGCTCCTTGTGTAAGGGCGTTAAAGATGAAAAATTTAGCTAAAAAGCACTCTTTTTGGCTGATGAGCTTCATCATATCTTGCAAAGCCGCCGAAGTAAAACTTGTGATGATGCCCACTTTTTCGGGGTGAGCGGGAATTTGCTTTTTGTGAGCGTTGTCAAAAAGTCCCTCTTTTTCAAGCCTTTCTTTAAGGGCTAAAAATTTCGCCTCCAAGTCCCCAGCACCAGCCTTTTTAAGCTCTTTGGCGATGAACTGAAAACGCCCACTTGCCTCATACAAGCTCACAAACCCCACTAAATCGACTAAATCCCCAACTTGTGGCTTAAAATTCACACGCGAATTTGCGCCCTTAAACATAGCACAAGCAAGGCTTGCTTTCTCATCTTTAAGCTCAAAATACCAATGCCCCGAGTTATGCAGGGTGATTTTTGAAATCTCCCCACTTAATGTTATGTCATCAAAATGCGCTTCAAGCAGGCTTTTCGCCTTTAAATTCAGCTCACTAACGGTCATTGTTTGCTAACTTTTTGCGCTATAAACGCCGTGCTTATGCCAAGGCTAAAACTCTCCACGCTCAAAAGCCTAAAATTCGCACTTTCTAGCTCACTGATAAGCTCATCTTGCCTTAAAAAGCCCTCGATAGAAAGGGGCAAATACTCATAGGCGCCCTTGTCGTGGCTGATAAGCCCACCAAGTGCTGGCAAAATGTGCTTTAAGTAAAAATCCCTGCACCACGCTAAAAGTCCGCCCTTGTCGCGTTTGGTAAATTCTAAAATCAGCAAAATGCCCTCATCTTTTAGCACTCTGTTAAATTCGCTCAAAGCCTTTTGCCTCTGAGTAACATTTCGCAAACCATAGCTTATACTCACAATATCCGCGCTGCCGTCCTTTACGGGCAAATCTTGCGCAAAAGCCTCGATAAATTCAAGCTTTTCAAATTTTTTTCTTGCGATTTCAAGCATAGCCGAGCTTGGGTCTATGCCCTTAATGCTTTGAATTTCCTTGTTAAATTCGGGGCATTTTTGCTGCCAAAGGGCTATCATATCGCCCGTGCCGCAAGCTATGTCAAGTATGTCAAGTTTTGCGGGCTTTATCAGGCTTAAAACGCTCTTTATGCCAGCGTTTCGCCAGCTCGTATCCACGCCAAAGCTTAAAATTCGGTTGAGTTTGTCATAAGTTGGCGCGATTTTGTTAAACATTTCCACGATTTGTTCTTGCTTTTGCATTACAAACACCTATCACAACGGCTCGTGTAAGCTATGACACTGAGTTTTTCTATGAAATTTCCGAGCTTTTTTTCAAGCTCTTCTTGATATTTGCCTAAATTTTCGTGCTTGAAATCAAAGTCCATAATGCGCCCGCACTTGCTGCAAACGATATGAATGTGCGGCTCTTCGTAAATGTCGTAGCAAGCCTTTTGGTTTGGGACATTGACCTCCACGACTAAGCCTTGCCTTTCGAGTGTGCTGAGATTTTTATACACTGTGGCAAGCGAGATGGACGGATACTCGCTCTTTACTTGGGTATAAAGCTCGTCAATGTTGGGGTGCTCGTGCTTTTTGAGAATTTTAAGCACGCAAAGCCTTTGCGGAGTGGCTTTTAAATCGTGTTCTTTGAGTAGTTTCAACAAATCCATAGCAAAACCTCATTTTTTGCTTACAATCATAGCCAAAAAAGATTAAGAAAAAGTTTGTGTTAAGTGATATTTTTTATCCATTAGCGCATTGCAAAATTTTTTTAGTGATTGCTTTCACGCTTAAATTTAAAGATTTTTCCACCTCATCGGTGTTGCCGTGTTCGATGAATTTGTCCTCATACTCAAAACTTACAAGCCTTATATGGTTTAAATTTGCTCTTTGTAAGAAGCTGGTGATTAAAGAGCCTACGCCGCCGATTTTAGCACTTGGAGAAAAGACAAACCAAATTTTTGTTTTTTGGGCTAAATTTGTAAGCAAAGTTTCGTCCAAAGGCTTAGCAAAGATTAAATCAACCAAATTCGCATAATCTTTCTCGCCCTCTTTTTCACATTCGTCTAAAACAAGCTTTGCCGTGCCAACGCCTTGTCCGTAGCCTAAAAAGGCGATTTGGCTTGAATTTTCGCGCAAAATTTGCGCTTTGCCGAGTTTTATTTTAACAGCACCAAACTCATCATCAAGCAAAAAAGCTCCGCGCGGATAACGAAAGGCTAAACAACCCTTGTGAGAGTAAGCATAATCCATCACAGCCCTCATCATCGCCTCATCTCTTGGGGCTAAAAGCGTTAAATTTGGTAGTGGCGCAAGAAAACTCACATCAAAAGCACCTTGATGAGTCTCGCCGTCCTCGCCCACGATGCCTGCTCTATCCATAGCAAAGACGACATTTAAATTCATAATCGCGCAATCGTGTATCACTTGGTCATAAGCTCGTTGCAAAAAGGTAGAATAAATAGCTATAAAGGGCTTAAAGCCCTCTTTTGCCATAGCCGCCATCGAAGTAACGGCGTGCTGCTCGGCTATGGCGACATCCCAAAAGCGATTTGGATACTTTTCTATGAGCGCATCAAGTCCCGTGCCATTTGGCATAGCTGCGGTAACGCCTACTATATCGCTGTGTTTTTCGGCTAAATTCAGCAAATTTTGGCTAAAAAGCTCGGTAGCACTTTTTTTTGCGCCCGCTTTTTTGATGAATTCGCCTGTGCTTATGTCAAATGCGCCAACCCCGTGCCATTTAGCGTTTTTACCCTCAGCTGGTGCGTAACCCTTGCCTTTTATGGTTTGAGTATGGACTATACAAGGTTTTTTCATAGCCTTTGCCTTTTTCAGCACGCTGATAAGCTCGCTTATGTCGTGTCCGTTAATCACGCCTATGTATTCAAGTCCCATTTCTTCAAACAAAATGCCCGGCGTGATGAGTTTAAGGCTTTCCTCAAAGCGTTTTGCCATATAAGTGGCACTTTGGGGCAGATACTCCAAAAGATTTTCCACGCCTTTTTTGAATTTTTGATAAAATGAGCTTGCCATAGCGCCTGAAAGGTGTTTAGAAATCGCGCCTATGGGCTTGCTTATGCTCATTTCGTTGTCGTTTAAAATGATGACACAAGGGTATTTTTTATCTCCAAGCTCGTTTAAAGCCTCATACACCATACCCGCACTCATCGCGCCGTCTCCTATGAGCGCGATGGGAATTTTGTCCTCATTTTTTAATGCAATAGCCTTACACGCGCCTACAAGCAAAGAAATAGAAGTGCTTGAATGCCCAGCTACAAAGTAATCGCCCTCATTTGGCTTGGTGTAGCCGCTTACTCCGCCAAGTTGCCGCAAATTTATCAAATCACGCCCCGTAAGGATTTTGTGAGCATAACTTTGATGAGAAACATCAAAAATAAAAGGCTCGCTCTTAAAGTCAAACACAGCGTGCATCGCTAGTGTAAGCTCCACAACGCCTAAATTTGAGCTTAAATGCCCACCGTTTTTGCTTACTGCTTTGATAATCTCACTGCGAAGCTCGCTGGCTAAATTTTCAAGCTCATTGAGTGAAAGCTCTTTGAGCTGCTCGTAAGAGTGCGTCATTCGCTTGCCATTTGTTTGATTTTGTTTAAGCGGCTGTTTAAATCAGACTCTATGTTGCCCTTGTCGCTCAAAACCACTACACTGCCTTTTGAAATCGCATCATCAAGGCTTACTTTCACCTTTGAATTTAAGGCAAGTTTGGATTTGACAAAGTCATAATCGCTCGGGCTGATTTTAAGCTCCACGCTCGCTGCGCCTTTGAGTTCGGCGATGAGTTTTTGGGCTAAATTTAGGGCAATTTGCGCCGAACGCTCGCTTAATTCTTGACTGATAACATCTTGGGCGATTTCTATGGCGGCGTTTGCAAGTTCTTTTTCGTTTTTGCTGATAAATTCAGCTAAATTCTGACTGGTTTCATCAAGTCTTGCGATACTTTTAGCGAATTTATCCCTTAACTCGCCAAGTTCTCTTTCGCTCTCCGCCTTTGCGCGCTCGTATCCTGCTTGCTCGGCGTCTTTTTTGTTAAGTTCTAATTTTGCTTCAAATTCTTTTTGCTGGTTTTCAAGCTTCATTTCAAGCTGGGTTTCAGCCCGCGCTGCCTTGTCGATAATCTCTTCTTTTTCTTTCAAAAGCTCGACTATCCTTTGGGCTGAGCTGTTTTGCGTGCTTTCTTGCTCGTTTGCTTGGGCTTCATCTTGCGTTTCATCGCTGTTTGAATTTGCTTGCCTTACTTGTTCTTCTTTTTGGTTTTTTTGCTCTTGCATACTTGCAAACTCGCTCATTACCTTAAAATGATAGCCGTCTATGATATGCTCTTTGGTGTCGCTTGGGGAGATGACATTTGTGTTTTTCATTTTATTCTATAACCTCATCGCCTTCGCCCATTTGGATTACGCCTTGTTCGTTGAGTTTTTGCACGATTTCTACAACCTTTCTTTGCGCTGCCTCGACATCTTTTACACGCACTGCGCCCAAAAAGCCCATTTCTTCGATAAAGGTTTCGCTTGCACGGCTTGACATATTTGAAAGGAATTTTTGCCTAAGCCCATCACTAGAACCTTTAAGCCCTATCATCAAGTCTTTTTTGTCAGCTACTTTGAGTATCTCGCGTATAGCTGGGTTGCCAAGTTTAGCGATATCATCAAAGGTAAACATAAGCTCTTTGATAGTTGTGGCAAGCTCTGGGTCGCTTTGCTCTAACTGAGCGATGATGGATTTTGCCGCGGTTTGTCCTAAGCGGTTTATCATCTCAGCCACCGCACGCGGTCCGCCTACTTCTACCTTTGTGCCTGCAAAGTTTTCTAAATGTTTTTCTAACACGGCTGATACCCTTTTAATGATAGCTGGGGAAATGTCGCCTAAATTCGCCATTCTTATAACTACATCAGCCCTTTGGTCTTCGTTAAAATACTCCAAAGTCTCCGCTGAATGCACTGAATCCATATGAGCAAGTATGAGTGCGATGGTTTGTGGGTGTTCTTTGGAGATAAAATCAGCAAGTTGCTGTGGCTTCACCTGTCCTAAATAGCTGAAATTTTGGTCTGTTTCCATACTTTTGGTAAGCTTTTCCAAAATCTTATTTGCCATTTCGGGTCCAAAGGTCTTGAAAAGCAACTCTTTGGCGTAGTCAAAGCCGCCTGTTTTGATGAATTGATTTGATTGTAAGATAGAGTAAAATTCCTCCAACACCGCTGTGGCTACGGCTTTATCAACCTTTTTAGCTTGGGCTATGTAGCGTGAAATTTCGGTTATGGGATTTATCTCCATATGTGAAAAAAGCGAAGTGGTGATGTCCTCACCAAGCTGTATGAGCATAATAGCGACTTTCTCAGCCATAGATAAATCATCATAAACTATCTTTTGTTGTTCGCTCAGCTTTATCATTATATATCCTTGCTTTCACTGGGCGTGTCGCTTTCGACAAGGCTTTGCAAGACATTAGCGACTTCTTCGGTTTTGTCATTAACTAAGGCTTTTAATTTTTCGATTAAGATATCATACTGCAATGCGTCCTCATCGATACCATCGGTAAGTCCAAGCTGCTTTTCAGCTTGCTCGCGCGCTCTTTTGAGCTTGTCAAGCATATCCTCAGTATCTTCGACAGGCTGTGTTTCCTCAGCGAGCTGCTCATCTGTCGTTTCATAATCAGCAAGCATTTTTTGCGTAAATGGCGCGATAACTTTTTTGTAAAAGATGAAGAGTAAAATCGCGGCGATGAGGTATTTTAAAGACGGCAACAAAGGACTGACATAGCGATCGTAGAAATTCCCCGCCTTGCTTTCATCGTAAAGTTTTGGTTCATACTCGGCTACGGCAACCTTGTCTCCGCGTGTGGCGTCAAAGTTGATTATCCCTCTAACAATTTTTTCAACCTCTGCCATTTCAGCTGGTGTAGATGAAACATACTCACCACCTATCACTTTGCCGCTTTCATCTTTAATTTCTCTATATCTTTTCGGTATGGATGCGGTGGCTGAAACATTGACGATTTTAGGAAAAGAAACTTTTTTATTTGTTACTGTTTTGCCTACTTCGTTATTAACCGTTACTTGGTCTTTAAGCGACCATTCAAGCGGACTTGGTCCATCAAGCCCTTCAACAGGTCCTATGTTTGAAACGGCTCCGGGCACGCCTTGTATCACAGGAGCTTTGCGCCCTTGTGATTCTTCGTGTAAGGTTTGCTTACTACGAATCACCGTGTTTGGGTCGTAAATTTCACTTTGAGTTTCTACCTTTGAAAAGTCAAATTGTATTTCAACCGTTGCATACACATTGTCAGTTTTGCCATTAGCGTATGGTGCGAGATTTCTAATGATTTTTTCTTCAAGCTCAGCTACTCTATTTTTGCGGTAGCGCTCCTCCTCAGCTCTCACTTCGTTTTCATAGAGTTCTTGCTGGTCAAGCGGCATACCCTTTTGATCGACAATTTTGATGTTGTCAAGGGTGAGCTTTGGCACGGCGGCTGAAACTATGTTTTTGATACCATCGATTTGTTTTCTACTAAGCCTCAAACCTTGTCTTATCGACACGGCAACAGATGCTGTGGGCGGCACTTGTCTTTCAGTGAAAACGCTGTCTTTTGGAAAGGCTATATGCACCACAGCCTTTTCTATGGGTTCAAGTGCTGAGATAGTGCGGGCTAGCTCGCCCTCAATGGCACGCTGGAATTTCACATCCATTTCTTTGCTTGTCGCGCCAAATTGCTGGTTGTCAAAAAGCTCAAAGCCCGTGCTTCTATCTTTTATCAGCCCTTCGCTGGCTATCATCATTCTTTGGCGATGTAAATCCTCTTGGGGAACTAAAATAGTTTTTTCATTTTCGATGTGATACTTTATGCCGTCTTTTTCAAGCCTTGCGACAATAGCCGCTGCATCGCCCGCGCCTATATCTTGCACAAGCACGGCATAGCCTGTGTTTGCGCCTGCACTACTGCCACCCTTGTAAAGCGCTAAAAACACTAAAAACGCGATAACAACGACAACAGAAACGATGATAACTATGCGTTGCCTTTTAGTGAGCTTTTGGTAAATCAAACTCACTTGGTGCATCATATTTTTAAATTCTTCCATACACCTGTATCCTTATAAACTCAAATTCACAAAGCCTTCGCCACAAAATGAGTGTTTGAAAATACTTTTTTATGGTAATGTTAGCCATATCAAGCCCCAAACTTTTCAAAATTTCGTCATTATTATACACTTTTTAAGCAAAAATTCAATATCTTTTTGCTAAAAAGCAAAAAATTCACTCTTTTTATCGACTTTTTAGCTTAAAAATTTACATTTTTGTCCCTAAATTTCGCTAAATTTTTAAATTTTTCTCACAAAAGTGGCTTAAATTCATCAAAAAACGCGTCATTTTCCTCTTTTAAGCCTATGGTTATGCGGATAGCATTTAAACCGTAACTTTTCAAATCCCTTACAATAATACCTTTTTTAAGCAGCTCATTTGCCAAAGCTGAACTTTGATGAGTTTCAAAAAAATAAGTGATAAAATTCGTGTAAGAATCAATAAATTCAATCCCATTTTGCCTTGCAAAGTCCTCATATCGCTTCATCTGCGTGAAATTGTTTTGCAAGGTTTGTTCTACAAATTCCTTATCATCAAGGGCGACACAGGCGGCTTTTAAGCTCAAATTTGTTACATTAAAGGGCGCGCGAAGCTTGTAAAAAGCCTTTATGATAGCCTCATTTGCTATACCATAGCCAACACGCAAGCCTCCAAGCGCATAAAGCTTTGAAAAAGTGCCAAGATAAAGCACATTGCTAAATTCAGCGCAAAGTTTTGCGGGGTTTAAATGCTTTTTTTCGTCCTTAAAGCTGGCAAATTCGTTATAAGCCGCATCAAGCACCACTAAACAATCCTCATCAACGCCCCTTATAAACTCACGCACCGCTTTGCTATCCAAACACTCGCCCAAAGGGTTGTTTGGCACGCACAAAAATATCATCTTAATCTCATCTTTGTGCGCTTCATAAAGGGCACGAAACTCGCTCAAATCGTGCGTTATGCTCGCTGTTTTGTAGCATTTACTTTGCGTTTGCTTTGCGTAAATTTGATACATAGCAAAGGTAACGCCACACTGCAAAAAGGCATTGCGCGAATTTAGCTTTGAGTGAATGGCAAATTCGATGATTTGGTCGCTTCCTGCGCCGATGATGATTTGATTTTCGCCCACATTATAGTGCTTTGAAAGCTTAAATTTAAGCTCACTCATCGTGTCATCTGGGTAAAGGTGCGCTAAATGCGCGTTTGCCTTTAAGCACTCAACCACCTTTTTGCTTGCACCAAGCGGGTTTTCGTTGCTTGCAAGTTTGATGACTTTTTTAAGTCCAAACTCACGCGCTATCACTTCTATATCCTTGCCCGGTTCGTAGTTAGCAAGCTGTCCTAAAAATTCGTTAAATTGCATTGTTTTCTCCTGACAAATACGAGCCAAGCCACATTATATCCTTGTGTTTGGCAAGAATTTTTTGCACATTTTCATCATCAATATGCCCTTCAAAATCCATATAAAAACTATAATCAAACGCCTTTGTCTTCGCTGGACGGCTTTCTAATCTTGTTAAATTTATGTGCGCTTTTTTAAAATCATTAAGCAAATCGCTAAGGCTTCCTGGCTTGTGTGCTGTGTGCGCTAAAATCGAGCTTTTACAACCCGCTGTTTTTGGAAATTTACTCTTGCTTAAAATCAAAAAACGCGTGCGGTTTGAGGCATTGTCTTCAATGCTTTCAAACAAAATCGGCACATTGTAGAGTTTTGCGGCGATTTTAGAGCAAATGGCGGCTGAATTTTCGTCCTTTGAGGCTAAAAAAGCCGCGTTTGAAGTGGATTTTGAGGGCATAAATTCAAGCTCATTAAGGTTGTGGCTTTCTAAAAACAAGCGGCATTGATTGTAGCCTTGCGGGTGCGAGTAAATGCGCTTGATAGCCTTTAAATCCTTGTTTAAACTCACAAAAGAATGATGAATGTCCATATAAAGTTCAGCATAAATTTTAAGCTCGCTGTAAATACTTAAACAATCAAGCGTAACGCCCACCGCGCCTGCTGTGTTGTTTTCTATCGGCACGAGAGCGTAATTTACTTCATCATTGTCAAGTGCCTTAAACACCGCTTCAATGCTAGCTAGCGCGACATAAGAGCTAATCGCCCCAAAACGACTCATCGCCGCTTGATGAGTGTAACTTCCCTCAGGTCCCAAATACGCCACGCTTTGAGGCTTTTCTAAATTCCTTGACACCGCAAAAATTTCTTGGTAAATCGCTTCTATCGCCCTTGTGCTTAAAAGCCCATTATTTAGCTTTTCAAGCCTTTGGACAATAGCCCTTTCGCGCTCAGGACGATAAACTGAGCTTTGAGTCTTGTCTTTAAGCTCGCCGATTTGCTTTACCACTGACATTCTTTCGTTTAAAAGCCCTAAAATTTGCGTATCAAGCTCGTCTATGCTTGTGCGCAACTTCTCTAAATCCTTCATCATTTATCCTTTGTTTTAAGCTCGTTTAAAAACTCATTCACACTCTCATAAACCCTATCATCAGCCCTTAAATCAAGCCCCTTGCTTGAATTTAGCTTACCACTTAAAACAAGTGCTATGTGCATTTTCATTTCACGCGCTTTGAGTAAATCGCCCGTAAAATCATCGCTGATGATGAGTGTGTTGCTAAATCTCGCACCCTTATCTTGTGCTTGCAAAAGCCTTAAAGCACTTTCATAAAAGGCAGCACTTGGCTTGCCAAAGACTTCATAGCTAGCATTTGTGGCGTATTGCAACATTTTCATTATCGCTCCAACTCCTGGGTAGCTTTTAGAATTTTTTTTGTAAATGCTCGTTTCGTGCATCGCTATGAGCCTAACGCCCTTTTTTACACATTCTATCATCAAAGCAAAGTCATCAAAGCTGAATTTATCATAGCTTGCCACAAGCAAGGCTTTTGGCGTTTCATAATCAAGGCTAAATTCAAGCTCACACAGGGCATTTTTAAACTCATCAGCCCCAAAAGCAGCCACCTTGCAAGGTGCTAACCTTTGCTTTAACACAAAAAATGGGTCTAAATACGCATTGTCCTTTATGTCAAGCCCCTTTTTGCGTAAATTTTGCAAAAAATTCAAGTCCTTTGTGTTGTTTGTGATGATGACATAAGGAATTTGCTTTAAATTCAGCCACGACACAAGCTCACTCGCCCCTTTTATAAGGCTTTTATCATTATCATTTATCAATGTCCCTTGCACATCTAAAAAAAGCATTTTAGCCTGTCCTTTCGTCAAATTTTTCCAAAATATGCAGGTATTCTGTCGTAAAATCTTGCTTTTGCGCTCTTTTTGAGTCCGCTTTAAAGCGTTGGTATGATTTACTTTTAAGCTCGTATTTGCCGTAATTTGAAAAGATTTGAGCTATTTCTTTTAAACTTAAAATTCCTTCATCATTATAGCTTAAAAATATCCATTTAAACCTTGCTTTTTTGATTAAATTTTCCATAGCCTTTGCCACGCTTGCTTTCTTGCAAAATGCGCTTTTTTCATACTCGCGCAAGCCTGTTTTGCCCTGTGGCACAAAGTCATCATAAAGGGCGATTGTGTTTAGCAAATGGTAGTTTGCGCCGTATTCTCGAGCATTATAAGGCGGGTCAAGGTATAAAATATCGCCCTTTATGCGCTCTATCAAATCACTTGCATTTTGATTATACACTTCGTGAGAGTTGTCGTTACACTCAAATTCAGCGCCCTTAAATTCAAGGCTTTGCAAGGCTGTTTTTTTGAGTTTTTTTAAAAAAGCCCCATAAACACAAGCCACATTTGCTACCTTATCAGCCGCTTCTAAAAGCGAGGCGAGCAAGAAATAATACTCATTTGAATTTATGGAATTTGTTTTTTTAAGCCGTTCAAGCTCTTGGCGAATCGCATCGATTTTAAGGGCGTTTTTATCGCTAAAATACAGCCTTTGATGAGCTTTTTGCTTTGTGCCACCAAAAGAATAATTTTCATAAATTTTACCCCTAACGCCTTTTAAATTTGCTAAATTACTCACCAAAAAGCCTTTATTTTCAAGTTTTGTGTGATTTTCTATGTAGTTTTTATTCAGCACAAAGGCGTAAAATTCTTTATCATTTGCGATAATCTTTTTTACCTTGCCTTTAAAAGCCCTGCCAACTGCGCCCGTGCCAGCAAACAAATCACAAAACACACACTCATTTAAGGGCTTTGAAACGCGTTCTTTTATGCTTTCAAAGATAAAATCACTGAGTTTAAATTTCGAGCCTATGTAGTTCATCATTCCTCTCCATAGAGCTTTTTCATCATAAATTCAAGCGTGTTTTTTGACATTTTCAATTCTAATTTATCCAGCACATTTTGGTTCATTTCTCCAAAAACTCCACCTCATTTTGAATTTGCTCTTCAAAAGTCTCTCTTTTGCGGATAAGGCGGATTTGTCCATTTTCAAGGGCGAGTTCGCAGGGCTTTGGGCGGGTGTTGTAGTTGCTACTCATCGAAAAGCCGTAAGCCCCAGCATCTTTGATGATTAAAATATCCCCATTTTTCGCCTTTGGCAAGGCTCTATCTTTGGCGAAAAAATCCCCACTTTCGCAAATGCCACCCACCACATCGCAAAGGCTCATTTCGCCGTCATTGTAAGGCAAGGCGATAGAGTGAAAAGCCTTATACAAGCTAGGACGCACCAAGTCGTTCATCGCCGCATCGACAACTACAAAGCGTTTGCTAGCGTTCATCTTTTCGTAAAGCACGCTACTTACTAGCTCGCCGCTTTTAGCGACTAAAAAACGCCCGGGTTCTAGCCCTATGGTTATATCAAGTCCGCTCAAATGCCCTAAAATTCCTTGCGCGTAATCATACAAATTCAAGCAAACTTCCTTTTCATAGCCCACACCAAGCCCTCCGCCCACATCAAAGAATTTAAGCTCAATCTTCGCGGCTTTTAGCTCGCGCACAAGCTGTGCGGTGAGCTTTGCGGCTTCAAAAATGGGCGCTAAATCAAGCAGCTGCGAACCTATGTGAAAATGCACGCCGACAGGCTCTAAAAACTCGCTCTTTGCCGCATAAAGATACATTTTTTTCGCATCCTCCACGCACACGCCGAATTTGTTTTCAGTAAGCCCCGTGGATATGTAAGGGTGCGTTTTAGCATCGACATTTGGATTGACACGCACGGAAATTCGAGCCTTTGCGCCAAGTTTTTGCGCGATTTTTTCAAGCAAAAGCATTTCAGCTTCACTTTCTAAATTTATGTATAAAATTCCACATTTTAGGGCAAATTCAAGCTCACTTTCACTTTTTCCAACGCCGCTAAATATGATTTTATAAGCCTTTGCCCCAGCTTTTAAAGCCCGCTTTACCTCGCCGATACTCACGCAGTCAAAGCCGCTATCAAGGTTTGCAAGCATTTTAAGTAAGCTTAAATTTGAATTTGCCTTTATAGCGTAGAAAATTTGGGATTTTCTTGCCGCAAAAGCACCTTTTAAAGCCAAAAAATTTGCACGAATCAAATCAAAATCATAAAGATAAAAAGGCGTGCCAAATTCCTTTGCCAACGCCTTGTAATCAACATTTGTAAGTGTTTTTACTGCATTTTTTTTCATCACTTTTCACAGCCTTTTTTTGTGATAAATTTTTAATTTTCGAGAGATTATTATAGCAAAATTTAGCTAAAAATGCGTTTTTGCGGGGCGAATTTAGAGCAAAATTTTCGCCGCCACAGCCACAAGTGCGCTTTGTGAGCGCAAGATATTTGGGCTTTTGAGCTTGATTATTTTTTGAAAAAGCATTCTTTCATCGTCCGTAAAGCCACCTTCTGCACCGACAAAGAAAATATCATCTTCGCAAACGCCGTTAAATTCATCAACTTCGCCGCTAAAATCTATCATTATAGCGTTAGGATAAGCCTTTGCAAACTCTTTTGTGCTTTCAAAGCGCTCAAAGCGCATTATATCAGCACGCCCGCACTGCTCGCAAGAGCTGATTAAAATCCGCCGCAAACGCTCAAAATCCAGCACAAAATTGCCTTGCGAAAAGTGCGTATAAACCAAAATCAGCCTGCCAAGCCCAAGCTCGTTAAGCGTGGGCAAAATCCTTTCAAGCGCCTTTGGCTCGATGATACCAGCCGCAAGGCTTAAATTTGAGCTTTCAGTCTTTGCAAGCGTTTTTTGCTCCAAAACAAGCGTGCAAGAACTGCGCCCAAGCGCATTTAGCTTGTAAGTGTATAAAAAATCATCGCGCAGGTTGCGTAAATTTAGGCTTTCTCCCACTTTTGTGCGGCGCACTTTGAGATGACAAAAAGGCTCGCCTTTCAAGCAAAGCTCGCTCACACCAGCGTTTTCGTCAAACAAAAAGCGCATTATGGTATCTTAAAAGAAAGGGCGAGCAAAAGCAGGCTCACAAGCAACACAAAAAAGCTAAGCGACCTGAAAGGCTTATACCGCTTGCTTTTTCGCGCTTTTTTAAAGGCGACAAACTGAAAGATACTCAGCCCAAAAATCACTACCCACGCCGCGAGCATATATTTCACGCTAAGGCTCAGCTCATAGTGCTTTAAGGCAAAAAGCAAAAAGCCTGTGAAAAACACCACCGCAAAGAAAAAATAATAAAGCGGCAAAAACACGCGGATTCGGCGGATAAAGTCAAATTCGGTTCTAAAATTGCCCTGAGTTAAAACCAAATAAATTAGCATTAAAGCACCGCTGACAAGCACACTATAAAGGTGCAAAGCCAAGAAAAACTGATAGCTCTCTATCATTTTTCTTCACCCCCCCCCCCCCCTTATGCGAGGCTAGGGCGTAAGTCGCTGTGTTTGGGGCAAGATAAGGCTGCAAATGCGAATTTGGCACGGGTAAGGGGACATTTGTGTCATTGACTTCGGTTTTTTCATCGCTTTGTTCTATGCTGACATTTTGCTCTGTGTCAATGCTTGGGGCTTCTTTTTTCTCATCAGAACACGCCACAAAGGCAAAAAGTAGCAAAAAAGGCACTAAAAATTTCATCAAAAACTCCACATATAGTTTGGTGCGAACTCGCACTTTTTTCATCGGGCAATTATAGCACATTTTTAACAAAAAGTTTCAAAAATCTTAAATTTTTTGCCCTAATGTGTAAAAATGTGTCAAATTATAAATTTGACAAAAAAGAATAATTATGTTATAAACTAAAAACATTGTATTTTTAACTTAAAATTTACCTTTTTTGTTTATAATTTTGAGAACCATAAGCAAAAATTTAAGGAATTTTTATGGAGATATTAAAGGCAAATCTTGACTATATCATCTTTGGGATACTCGGCTTTATGGCGTTTGTCGCCGTGTGGTGTGTCATCGAACGGCTGCTTTTTTTCCGCAAGGTTAAAGCGAGCGATTATCAAAGACAAGATGATTTTGACAACGCTTTGAGCGAAAATTTGACGGCTTTGTATATCATCTACTCAAACGCCCCTTATGTCGGGCTTCTTGGCACTGTGCTTGGCATAATGATAGTGTTTTACGATATGGGGCTTTCGGGTAATATCGATGTCAAGTCCATAGTCATAGGGCTTTCGCTGGCTTTAAAAGCCACAGCACTAGGGCTTATCGTGGCTATACCGAGCCTAATGGCTTACAACGCCCTACTCCGCAAGGTTTCGCTTTTAAGCTCTCAATTTAAAGGCGCAAAATGACAGGTATAGCTTGCATTTTAGCAAAGATGAGCGTGAATTTTAAGGGTAAAATGATGAAAAATTCAGCTTTTAAAGGCTATCTATGATACGCTTGCCACGAAATGAAGGGCTTAATGTCGTTCCTTTCATCGACATAATGCTTGTTTTGCTGGCGATTGTGTTGAGTATATCCACTTTCATCGCCTATGGACACATAAAAGTAGAGCTACCAAAAAGCCAAGTCGCCCAAAAATCAAGCGATAAAAAAGAAAAAGTGCTTGTGAGTATCGATGAAAAAGACATTTTCTACTACAACGACACGGCTGTGAGCCTAGATGAGCTTGCAAACAAGCTTCAAACACTAGAAAAAAGCACGCTTGTGGAGTTAAAAGCCGACAAAAGCTCGAAATTTGAGAGCTTTATAGAACTTATCAGCCTGCTTAAAGCAAGACAGCACGAGAATTTTCAAATTCTCACGGAGAAAACGCCGTGAAAACGCTCGTAAAATCAAGCCACACGCGTGAATTTCAGCCCTTTGCAAAGGGCAAAGATGAGATGACAAATCTCGCTAAAAGCACGCAAAAACAAGCCTTTGCGCTCACTTGCCTTGTCTTTTTGCCACTGCTTTTGCTTTTTGTCTCTTTCAGCAAGCCCCTTAAAATCGAAATGAAAGGGCAAGATGCCATTTCTTTGGCGATGGCGCAGTTTGCGGCAAGCGGAGAGTTTGTCGCCCCAAAACTCGCCCCCGCACCAAGCCCAAAGCAAGACAAAAAAATACTCAAAAAAGAGCGCAAACAAGCCGTCAATTCGGGCGTGCAAGAGAAAAAAGAAACAAAAGAACAAGAAGAGCAAAATTTAGGCGGCGGGGCGCAGGTAACAAACGCACAGCCCACGCAAATCGGCACGCTAGCTTACGGCAAGGACGACAATCCTTTTTTGCGCGAAATCAAAGCCGCCATCGACAAAGCCGCCCGCGAAACCTACCCGCGACAAGCCGTGAAAATGCGCCTTTCGGGCAGGGTTTGGCTCGAATTTGTGTGGCGGACAAATAAAGAATTAAAAGATGTGCGGATTTTAAAAAGCTCAGGGTATGAAATTTTGGACGACAATATACTTAAAGCCGTTGTGCGCGCATCAAATGAGTTTCCAGCTTATGAAAAAAATGTAAGAATTCAGTTGCCTTTTCATTACAATCTTAAAGAAAGCAATTAAAATCGCATAAATTTTTTATGGTTCAAAGAAAGTTTTATTTGCGAAAATAAGCATAAAAGTAAAATTAAACTTTTTTGCTATAATCTCATTTTTGCTAAATTTTTTGTAAAGATAGGAGATGAAATGATACCTTTTAGCGATGATGAGCTTGTAGAGCCTGTAAAAGCGGTGCTTGACAAGCAACTTTACATTTTGGAGCAAGACGGAGGGGGCTTGGAATTTTTAGGCGTGAAAAATGGCGTGGTTTTCGTGCATTTAATCGGAGCTTGCAAGGGCTGCGCGGCAAGTGGCACGACCCTAAAATACGCCCTTGAAAGACAGCTTAAAATCGACATTCACCCCGAAATCACCCTTGTAAATTTAAGCGGCGGGGCTGATGAGTTTGCTGAAATTTAAACCAAATGAGCTATAATTTGAGCATAAAAAGGACAAAAATGAAAACACAAAATATCAAAGGTTTTTTTAGCTTGGTAGCACTTTGTAGCGTGCTTGTAGCTCAAAATGCTTTGGCAAAGCCACCGCACGAGTTAGATTTTGCGCCACACGAAAAGCCGCACTTAAAGGCTAGGCAGGGTTTTGCTCACGGCGAGTTGCCCCATATCAAAGGCATCGCGCCTGAAATCTTTGCAAGTGCGAGTCAAAACGCACAAATAAAAGCCTTGCAAGTTGAAATGGCGTTGCGCAAAGATCTACGCAAGGATTTACAAAAATTCAAAGACGAGCGCGAGGAATTAGAGCTTCAAAAAAGAATTACACAAGTGAAATTCTACCACGCCAAAGCTCAAAACGATGAAAAGCAGGCAAAAGACTTGCTCGCACAAATTTATCAAAATGAGCAAGCCCTAAACAAAAACAAAATCGCCGAGCGAGAATTTCGCAGCGCACAAGAGCTAAAAAGGGCTGAAAAACTTTACAAAGAGTTGCAAGGCAAATGAACCTTGCGTGAGTTATAATGACAAACAAGGCAAGTTTGATAAAAAAAGGGTGTTTTTTGCTTAAATTTAGCCACAAAGCAAATCCGTCAAAGCAAGGGCGAGCAAAAAGGCTTAAAAATTTAGCAATCCTTAAAAATGCCTTTAAATTCACAAAGGCGTGCTGATGAGTGCTGCAAATCTTTTGGCTTGGCTGAATTTCTTTGTCGCTGATGTGCGCGATGGCTTGGGACCTTTTTTGGGCGTGTTTTTGCTGCAAAATGGCTTTGGCGAAGCACAAATAGGACTCATAGGCACGCTTTCGCATATCGCCGCGCTTGTTTTTGGCGTGCCTTGCGGAATTTTAGTTGATAAAACCACGCGCAAAAAAGAACTCATCGCCTTTTTTATCACTCTTATCGTGCTTGCTTGCGTGTTTAACTACTTTTTTCCATCTTTTATTTTCACGCTTTTAGCGCAAATTTTCGCGGCTTTAAGCGGGGTTTTTCTCGCCCCAGCCTTTGCCGCGCTTACGCTTGGGATTATGGGCGTGCAAGGCTATGCGCTACAATGTGCGCGAAATGAAGCCTACAAACACGCTGGCACCGTCTTTGGCGCGACACTTGGCTTTGTCTTTGCCTTTTATTTTGGGATTGCGAGCATTTTTTTCATCACCGCAACACTTGGCGGCGTGTCTTTGATAGTGCTTTCTTTCATCAAAAAAGACGCCATTGATGACACCGTAGCGCGCGGAGAAATTCACAGCACAAAGGCACAAAGCGTGAGTGTGTGGGCGTTGTTTGCGGACAAAAGGGTGCTGGTGCTTTGCCTTACAATGTTTTGCTTTCATTTAAGCAACGCAGCAATGCTACCGCTTCTTAGTCAAAGGGCGCACGCTATGGGCGTTGATTCAAGTGGAGCTTATGCAGCGGCTACCATCATCATCGCTCAAAGCACGATGATACTTGTGGCTTTTGTTTGTGGGCGTTTGGTGAGCGAAAAAAGCCCACGAAATTCAAGCGACAAAGGCGCATTAAACGCTGGCAAAATCTACTTTTGGCTCTTTTTTGCCTGCTTTTTCGCCCTTATCGTTCGGGCTTTTATAGCGGCAAATTTCTCTGGTATCGGCGGTATGGTGCTTACTCAGCTTTTAGACGGCGTAGGGGCTGGTGTGAGCGGCGTTGTCGTTCCTATCGTAGTGGCGATGAGCTTGCGTGGCAGTGGGCATATCAACGCGGCTTTGGCTTTTGTGCTGACTTGTGGCGGGCTTGGCGGGGCTTTAAGCGGTGCTGTGGGCGGGTATTTTGCTGAATTTTATGGATATTTTAGCGCGTATTTGTTTTTAGGGGCTGTGGCGGTGCTAGGGCTTGTGCTTTGGGTGCTTGGGAGCAAGTTTGTGCTGGTTAAGCAAAGTGTGATATAATGAGCGAAATTTTAAGGAAAGTAAATGCTTGAAAGCCTTTTTGACTATGATGATTTTGTGCCATCACCCATAAACACCACAAATTTTACGCCACAAATCGTGCAAAATACGCCCATTAACATTACCATAGAATTTATCAAAAAGCTTGGTGCAGAGCGTTCGGACTCGAATTTAGAGTATTTAATCAAGCTTTTTTATGAGGATTTGCAAATCGAGCTAAGAAGAGAGATTATTTCGTCTATCGGCAGGCAAAAAAACAACGATAAAATTTATGAATTTTTGCAAAAAGAAGCCTTGAATTCTCACTTTATGGAGCTTGTTTATCAAATGTTTCGCACGACACTTTACAAGGCAAAAGATGATGAAAGGTTTAAAATTTTGCGCGATAAAATGCTTGAATTTTACCAAAATGAAGTCTTGCAAAAAATGTTTGATTATTATGAATTTCGCCAAAAAAGCCGCTTAACAAAGCCAAAGATTAAGCAAATTACCAAACCATCGCTTTTAGTGGGCGATAACCGACAAACACTTGACAGGATAGAAAGCGGACAAATTCAGCTTATTTTTACTTCTCCGCCATATTATAATGCAAGAATTTATAGCGATTATAAAAGCTATAAGGATTATTTAAAGGCTATGTTTGAAACCTTAAAGCAATGTCATAGGATTTTAGAAGATGGTAGATTTGTGCTTATCAATGTTTCGCCTGTGATTACAAAAAGGGCGGGTAGGGAATTTGAGAGCATTCGCTATCCTATACATTTTGATTTTCACAAGATTTTGCAAGATGCTGGGTTTTATTTTGTTGATGAGATTATTTGGATAAAGCCCGAATACGCCGTGCCAAACCGCATAGCTGGATATTTACAAACTAAAAAGCCTTTAAGCTACAAACCAAATTGTATCACAGAAAGCATTATGGTTTATCGTAAAAATTCGCCCTTTTTGCTTGATAAAAACATAAAAGCCTATGACAAAAGCCTTAAAAATGACGAGCAAATGGACAGCACAAACTGCTGGTATATCGCTCCAAAAGCCGATAAAAATCACCCTGCCGTTTTTCCAAGCGAACTTTGTGAGAAGGTTTTAAAATACTATTCTTTTGAAAACGACATTGTGTGCGACCCCTTTGCGGGTAGCGGGACCTTTGGCAAGGTAGCTTTGCAGATGAAAAGAATTCCGCTTCTTTGCGAGCAAAACGCTAACTACGCTAAACGACTCAAAGAAAGCGGTTTTAATGAATTTTAATCAAATCGCCATCAAAAACACGGTTGAAAAACTGCTCTCTGGCAAGGGTTATAGACAAGAGATAATTAACGCTATAAATGTTGAATTTTTAGACTTTGCGCTTGAATTTTTTAAGCAAATTTTAAACGCTAAAATGAACGATAAAAACATAAATTTAGCGTGGTATAAAAAGAATTTCATCAACAACAATGAAATAAAGCCCGATGATGCGGCTATTTTTGCGGGTATGAATAAAAAAACCATAAGCAACATTTACGGCTGCGCTACAAAAGAACTTATGATAAATGTGGCAAATAGCAATGTGGATTATTTGGAGAGCATTTTAAATTCACTTGAAAGTGATAAGCAAAATTTAGGCATTAGCATTAAAATTGCATACAAAAATATCAGCGTGGAGCTGAATTTAAGCGAAAGTTTGCTTGTGATAAATGCTCTTGCTACCAAGAAAATCGCTCTAAGAGGCGGAGCGTGGAGCAGTATAGGCAAAAGGGTGGAAAAGCCCTTAATGCTTGCACTATGCCAAAAATGTGGCGTGCCAAAAGAGTTTATCGATGCTCAAATTTTTAAGAAAAACGGCGAGCTGGATTTTGATAGAGAAGTGGATTTTAAGCTTTTAAGTAGGGATAAAAATAAGATTTATAGAGTGGAGGTAAAGCTGATGGGTAAGGGTAACCCTGAGTCCGCGGATGCGGTTATAGCAAGGGATACGAACATTTTCATCGCCGATACTTTAAGCACTCAAAGCAAAAACCAACTCAAAGCCTTAAATATAGAGTTTTTAGAACTTAAAAACAATCCAAATTCGCTTTTGAATTTTTCGCAAATTTTAAAGCGACTTGACATACCCACAAGCAAATAAATGCTCGCTCTTATCATCTTTTTACTCACGCTTTTGGGGATTTTAATTCGTCCATTTAAGCTTAAAATTTGGGTGTTTTCAAGCGCGGGTGCGGCAGCTTGTATCGCCATTAAACTTGTGGATTTGCAGGATTTAAAGCTCATATTTTTGCTCATTTGGGACAGCTGCTTAACCCTCATCGCGCTCATCATCATAAGCCTTTGTTTGCAGACTTTGGGCTTTTTTGAGTGGCTGATTTTTGCTGTGCTAAAACTTTGCCAAAGGCTTAAATTTCACGCCAAAAGCGCAAAAATTCAAGCTAAAAATTCAAATTTAGCCTTAAATTCAAGCCAAAACTCACTCTCCAAGCCCACAAATCCGCAGGACAACAAGGCTTTTAACTCTCTTTTTGCTTCGCAAAAAGCAAGCGATTTTAGCCAAAATTTTGCCGCCCCACACAGCAACACCACGCCAAATTCAAACACGCAAAATTTGTCAAATTCGAATTTGACATTAAATTTAAGCCAAGCACCGCTTTTTGCGCCACACAACGCCCCAAACACGCTCATCATCAGCACAAAAGCCCTTTTCATAGCACTTTGCATTTTGTGTGCCTTGTGTAGCGTGGTTTTAGCAAATGACGGAGCTGTTTTAATCCTAACCCCGCTCGTTTTAGGGCTGTTTTTGCGCGCCAAAGGCGTGGATACAAGCACACTTGTCGCCTTTTTGTTCGCCATTTCTTTCGTGTGCGATACCAGCTCAAACGCCCTAATCATCTCAAATCTTACCAACATTATCAGCGCAAACTACTTTTCTTTGGGCTTTGCGGACTTTGCCAAAACTATGTTTTTGCCAAATTTGCTCGGCTTCCTCACCGCCCTTGCGCTCTTTTTGCTCGTCTTTCGCAAGGCTTTGCGGGCGAATTTAACCTTTCGCGCGCCCACTACACCGAAACTTTCGGGCAAATTCTTTGCCTTTTATCTTGTCTTGGTGGCATTTTTCGTGGCGAGCTTTTTCATCTCGCGTGAATTTGAGCTGCCTTTAAGCCTAAACTGCCTTATTTTTGCGCTTTTTTTGCTCGTCATTTTGTGGCGCAAATCCCCCAAAAAAGCCACAACTTCCCTTAAAAACGCCCCTTTTAGCATTATCATCTTTGTTTTTGGGCTTTTTGTCGTGGTTTTTGCGCTGAGCAAACTTGACATAAATGAAACCGCAAACGCCCTTTTAAGCACGCTTTCGCAAGATAAATTCACAGGCATTTTCACCCTTGCAAGCCTTTCAGCACTCTTTTCAAGTGTGTTTAACAACCTGCCTACGGTGCTTTTTGGGGATTTGTTGCTGGGCGATTTTTTCGCAAATTTAGCTCAAAATTCAAGCACTTTAAGCATAATAAACGAGCCAAATTTCAAAGAAAGCCTTATCTACGCACACTTACTGGGCTGCAACATAGGCTCAAAGCTCACTCCCATAGGTTCGCTTTGCACGCTTTTGTGGCTTGGGCTTTTAGCTCAAAAAGGCGTGAATTTTAGCCTTAAAAACTACCTTAAATTCAGCCTTTTATTCACCTTTGCCACACTTTTTGCCGCCTGCTTTGGGCTGTGGCTTGTAGTGTAAATTTTGAAAATCAAATTAAAATTTAAGATAATTTTAGCTACAATCAAAGCGAATTTATGGCTATAAGCCAAATCCAACAAAAGGACAAAAATGAAAAATATCGCTAGCGAAAATTTGTCAAAACTCGGCAAGGGACTCGGCGAAAGCAAGCTCGGCAAGGGCTTGGGGGATTTTAAGAAGTTTATATCACGCGGCAATGTCGTGGATATGGCTGTGGGCGTCATCATCGGGGCGGCTTTTGGCAAGATAGTATCAAGCCTTGTCAATGATGTGCTGATGCCCTTTGTGGGCATTTTTATGGGCGGGGTTGATTTCAGCCAGCTTGCCATCACCATAGGCGAAGCGCAAATCAAATACGGCGCTTTTATCCAAACTATCATTGATTTCATCATCATCGCCTTTACGATTTTTGTGGTAGTGAAACTTTTTGAGCGGCTTAAACGCAAAGAAGAAGCCCCAGCCACGCCCGCTGCAAAGCCCGAAGACATAGTGCTTTTAACGGAAATCCGCGATTTGCTCGCTAAGAAAAATAAGTAAATTCAGCGATTTTGAGTGGCGATTTATCAAATTTAGCTATCATAGCTTGATGAAAACGACACGCGAAAATCCCGCCTTTTTGAAAGAGCAAATCATCACTTATCTTGGCAACAAGCGCGCCTTGCTTGGCTTTATCGCAAGCGGGGTGGAGTATGCAAAAAGCGAGCTTAAAAAGGACAAGGTGAGCTTTTTGGATATGTTTAGCGGCTCTGGGGTTGTGAGTCGCTTTGCAAAGGGCTTTGCGAGCTTTATCGTGGCAAATGACTTGGAGGATTATGCCCGTGTCATCAGTAAATGCTACCTTGCAAATGTCAGTAAGGCTGAATTTAAAGGGCTTTGCGAGCTTTATGAGCGTTTGAAATTCAGCGAAAACGAGCTGCAAAAGGGCTTTTTAAGCACACTTTACGCCCCAAAGGACGAAAACGCCATTACCAAAGATGACAGAGTCTTTTTCACAACGCGAAATGCGGCGTATTTGGACACAATGCGTTCTAAAATTCACAGCGAAATTCCGCCCGAATTTCAGCACTTTTTCATCGCCCCCTTAATCTACGAAGCCAGCGTGCATTCAAACACGAGCGGGGTTTTCAAGGGCTTTTACAAGGACAAAGCGGGCGTTGGCAAGTTTGGCGGTAGCGGGCAAAACGCATTGAGCCGAATTTTAGGGGAGATTAAGCTCAAAATGCCCGTGTTTTCAAACTTTTCTTGCCCCTTTGAAGTGTGGCAAAAAGACGCAAACTCTCTTGCAAAAGAGCTTGATAGTGTGGATATAGCTTACTTTGACCCGCCTTATAACCAGCACCCTTACGGCTCAAACTATTTTATGCTGAATTTAATCGCAAACTACACCGAGCCAAAGGACATTTCAAAGGTTTCAGGCATACCAAAAGCGTGGAATAGAAGCGATTTCAACAAGCCACACAAGGCACAAGATGCGCTTTTTGAGCTTGTGCGTGAGACAAAAGCTAAATTTATCTTGCTTTCATACAACTGCGAGGGCTTTGTGAAAAAGGAAAAATTCGCTAAAAAGCTCGCCACGCTTGGCAAAGTCTTTGTCAAAGAGCAACGCTACAACGCCTTTCGCGGCTCACGCAATCTCTCAAAACGCGCCTTGCATATCAACGAAGAGCTTTATATCGTGGTGAAAAGCTGAATTTATGGGATTTGATAAAATTTTAGGTTTTTTAGATACCTATGCTTTCGTGCTTGGCTTGTGAGTTTATTTGAACGAGCAAATTAAGCATTTTGCCGTCAAAAGCTTTAAAGAAGTGCAAACACAAAAGGGCAAAGAACAGCTTACCAAAGAGATAAAAACAGCCATAAACAAAATGCTTAAAATTCAAATCGAGCAAGTAGGATTTAGTGATTTTGTGGTGCAATGATTAAAATCCAAGCTAAATTTAGCCCTTTGAGCCACTTTTCAGTGAGCTTTTTAGCTCGCTTGCTGCCTTTCTTGCTAGCTCATCGCAACGCTCGTTAAATTCGTGTCCATCGTGAGCTTTTACCCAAAAAGCCGTGATTTTATGGGGCTTTGCAAGCTCTAAATACTCTTTCCACAAAGGCACATTTTTTTTGCCCTTAAAGTCCTTTTTCACCCAGCCAGCAAGCCATTCGTTGATACTTTGCACCATTAAATTCGAGTCTGTGTAAAGGGCGATTTCGCAAGGCTCTTTCAGCACGCGCAAGGCTTCGATGATGGCGCGCAGCTCCATTTGGTTGTTTGTGGTGTCCTTTTGTGCGCCACAGCCCACTTTTTCGCGTTCTTTGTAATGCAAGATATACGCCCAGCCCCCACAGCCCGGATTATCAAGGCAAGAGCCGTCCGTGTAAAGCTCAACGCGCTTCATCGTCTCTTACTTCGTAAAGGATTTTACAGCCGCCAAACTCGTAGCAAATCGGGCAGTGGTAGAAAAAAAGCGGCATTTGGTTTTTGCAATGCGTGCAAACATACGAAAAACTGAGCCTTGCTTTAAAGTCATTGTCATTTAGAATTTCAAGCATTTTAAGTTTGGGGTTTGTAAAGGCGTAGTTTTGGCGTTTAGGGGCGAGTTTCATCGCGCAAAACAGCTCAAAATAAGCATTGTCGTCCAAAAAAATCGCCCTTTTGCCCTTGTAAAGCAAGTCAATCACAAGCTCAAATTCAGCGTGAATTTCCGCTCCATTTTCGAGCAAAAATCTTTTCACAAGCTCGTTGTTTTCGTAGTTTTGAGCTGAATTTTCGCTTTTTGGAGCTAAATTTTGAGCGTTTAAGACTAAATTTTGACTTGTTTTATTTGCAACGCTTAAATTTTTCTCTCCCAAAGCCCCGCTTTGTGCGCCGTTTTTCAAAGCTATGACATTGATAAACTCGCGTTCTTTGCTCACTTCACAGCCTAGTTCAAAGAGCGCATCAAGGCTTTGCAGCACTTCATCGTATCTTTTAAGGCGCAAATACACTATTTTAAGTAGTTTGAGAGCCTTTTCGTTGCGCGGGCGCAGATTGAGCGCGTTTAAAAGCACCTCAACGCTTCGTTGCAAAAAGCCAGCGCGGAAATAAACCTCAGCTAAATCATAAAAAATCGCCTCTTGCTCGCCCTTGTCCTTTATCTTTTCAAGGGCGATGAGATAGATTTGTATGGCTTTTTCAAACTCGCCACTTTTAGTGAAAATGCCAGCTAAAAAGTGCAGATTTTCAAGGCTAAGAGAGCTTGCGCGCAGCAAATCCTTATGCTCGTCCGCTATGTCAAATTTTTTGATAAAGCCTTCAAGCCCCTTTTTTTGGCTCTTTGATGAGATTGTGCGCCACGCATAGTGCAGCACAGCCACTACTAGCACGAGTGCGACAAGCACTAAAAGCCCAAACATAGGGTCTCTGTATTCAACGAAAAAAAAGTCCATTCACAAGCCTAACTTTGCAAAATTTTCATAATCACAAGGCTATTATAGCAAAAGTTGATGAAAATTTGCGTTTATTTTTTGAGGGTTTGTGTTGAGTTATGCTTTATGTCTAGTATCTCACCCCATTTACTTTAAGGAAATCTCGTAGTTTGTCATACTCGCCCTTTGTGAGATAGCGAAATTTACGCTCTTTGAGTGCGCCAAGTGCCAGCGCACCAAAGCCAACACGCTTTAAATCCATAACCTTTAAGTCAAAATACCCAAAAAACCGCCGCAGCTCCCTGTTTTGTCCTTCATTTATCAGCACGCGAAGCTTGGTGTAGCCGCCACTTGCGCCAAAAATTTCATAGTCTAAAAAGGGCGCGATTTTCATCGTGGTGATTTTGCTTTTAGCGTGTGCGCCTTTTAAGCCAGAGATTTCAAGCCCATTTTTCATAGCTTCAAGCACTTTTTCATCAAGCAAACCTTTGATTTTAAGGTAGTATTCGCGCTCCAAGTCGCTTTGCATTAAGACTGTGGCGATGACGGGCGAGTCTGTTAAGAGCAAAAGCCCACTACTCGCATAATCCAGCCGCCCTACACTACGCCACGCCCCAAATTCACGCGGCAAACTCTCATAAACCAGCCTGCGCCCGCGCTCGTCCTTGCGCGAAACCAGCTCGCCCTTTGGCTTGTGGTAGATGATGAGCGAAAACTGCTTGCGCCTTGCTAGCCTTTTGCCCCGCACGAAAACCTTGTCGTTTTCGCCCACGCTGTCGCTAAATTCAGCCTTTTTTGCGCCGATTTTAACAAGCCCTTGTTTGATGAGTTCGTCCGCCTCACGCCGTGAAAAGTCGCTGTTGTGCGCGATGAATTGATTGATACGCATTTTTGTCCTTGTAAAAGGATAATTGTAGCAGGTTTTGTTTAAGATTTATAAATCAAATCCATTGCCATAATGCCTTGCAATTTGTTTTCTTTATTTAAAAGTGGCTTGAAAATGTCGCATAAGTCAAAATTTATCACAGCTATATTCCATTGAATAAGGGTTTGGGATTGATTTTGGCAAATATCAAAGGCAAAGACATAATCCACATTAAAAAATACAGAGTCTTTGGCGTATTTTGCTCCAAGCCCCAAATAAACTTCATTGCTTGAAAATACACATAAATCGCACCAAACCCGCGTGAAGTATGATTAAGTTTGTATTTAGTTTTTTAAGTTCTGTTGTTTTATTAAACAAAATACTTATGGACGATATAACTTGCGCCTTATCTTGCGATTTGGTATGAGCGAAACAAAAGTAGTAATGATTCTGTGTTTAAAACTCTTTTTCTTTGTTTTAGTGTGATGAGACGCATTTCTGTTTAAATAAAGTTCTTTATTAAACAGCATAATCTTTAAAAATCTATCCGCAAATTCAGCTCCATAGTTTTTGGTAAATAGAGCTTGACAATCCAAAATATCCTCATTACTAGGCAAATAATACCAAGGTAAAGTAAGTAAATAAAGATAATCCAATAATTTGTCATCTTGCTTTTCATCTAAAATAGTCGCGCCAATATTAGCGTATTGATGAAAGTAATTTTCATTAAAAGTAAATTTTTGCCCTTTTAAGCAACTAAACAGCACTCCGTTAGTGTAGCAGGTAGGATTCCC
>OIYR01000043.1_pt1 | contig 74202 bp, 74 predicted proteins | sample 1588221 | NCBI WGS metagenome assembly OIYR01 (sample SAMN03283292) | human gut metagenome | biome: human-associated habitat; material: feces | host: Homo sapiens | place: Peru | collected 2012
TCTTTCTTTAGTTTTTTACATAGAACTAGTACGTATTTTTATTATATTGTATATTTAATCTTTTTTCAATAACTATTTATAATCTTTCTGTATATTATATTGCTAATACAAATTGATTTTGTATTTTTGGTTAATTATACTCTGAATAGTAACTTTTATTGACAATGTTATAAAAAGAATATATACTTTTGATGGTGAATGAAATGAAAAAAATTAACAAAGAAAATCTTAAAGATTTAGAGAATATCGAGGAGTATTTAAATTCAAATTATATAATAAATAGTATGAATATAAAGGAACAAAATTTATTTAATTATAATGCAGATGAATTAGAATTTTCATATTCATATTTTTATAATTCAAATATATTAAATTGTAATCTTGAAAAAATATATATTAATAATTGCATATTTAAAAATTGCAACTTATCAAACTCCATTTTGCAGAAATCTACATTAAAAAATGTAACTTTTGAAAATTGCAACTTAGTTGGTGTAAATCTTTCTAATAGTTCATTAAGTAACGTTAACATTGAAAATTCTAAAGCAAATAGTATACTTTTTGATGATAGTAGAATAAATAATTTTAATGTTAATTCATCATTATTTAATATTTCTTCTTTTACTAATTGCAAATTTAAAAATATTAATTTAAGCAAAGTGGAGTTTACTGGTACAAATTTTACAAGCTCTTCTCTAAGCGGAATTGATTTTTCTTCTTGTAATATAGACTCAATAACAGTTATGCCAAATGATTTATATGGAGTAACATTCAATAATTTTCAAGCTTTAGAGTATGTTAAATTACTTGGCATAAACATATCTGATTAATTATTAAGTAATAATAAAGCCCAGATTATTTTAATCTGAGCTTTATCTAATTATTATATAGAACCTGAAATAATTTCTTGAAAGGAAGAGAAAATATCAATGTTCATACCATGTACAATGTTAAAAAGAAGTAATACCACGCACCAAGTAGCACATCCAATAAGAGTGCTTCCCATTATAACATGCGATTTCTTAGGAAGACGGGATTTATTTAAAAAATAGAGAATAATCCCAATAAATGGCATTAGAAATGACATCACTATCAAACCTACTCCACTTTTATCATTTTTGGCATATATTTCATTCACAATTTCATCATCTACATTTAATCCATTTGAATACACAAGCAATTCTTTACATCTTTCACAATAATGTCCTTTTCCACGAATATACTCACCACAATTTCTACAAAACATATTAACAACCCCTTAATATTATTATTGCAAATTCAATTACTTTTTTCTTCTAATTACCGTACCAGTAATTAGTTTATTAAAAGGAATTTTAATTCTTACCTTTTGTCCTTTTTTACCAGGATTTATTGTTGGAATGCTTTCACCTGTATCTACATCATAGAGTTCCTCAATTTTAAACTTACCCACAGCTAAGGAGTTCCAAAATAAGACCTCAAGTCTATCACCAATGCTTAATTTATTCTTAATTTCAACTAAATAAATGTAATTTTCCTCATCAAATACACCGATAATTTTTGCACCATACTCATAATTCATATTTTCACTTTTACCATCTAAATCGTGTATATCTTGATTCTTATCATTAGTAAAATAGAATTCAGAAAGCCCCCTTGTCTTAACTTTTTCTAGTTCATCCAAATATTTTTCATAATGAAAATCTAATTCTTTTCCTTTTTCCTTCAACTCATAGTATTCATCTATAGCTTGTCTATACGTTCTTACAACCGTTGCCAAATAATATTCGGTTTTAAGTCTACCTTCAATTTTTAAACTTTCCACACCCATATCTATAATAGCTGGAATTTGTTTAATAAGGCACATATCTTTTGAAGAAAATAAGTATGTACCTTTTTCATCATAATCCAAATTTATTTTACTTTCAGGATTATTTACTTCACTTGCAGTTATATTATACTGCCATCTGCAAGGTTGTGCACAATCACCTTGATTTGCACAACGATTTGCTAAATATTTACTTAGATAGCATCTTCCAGAATATGCGTAGCAAATTGCCCCATGTATAAACATCTCAACATCTAAATCCTTAGGTTTATTTTCCATTATATACTTTATCTTTTCTTTACTTAACTCTCTTGAAATAACTACTCTTTTAGCACCAAATTTTCTCCAAAATTCTGCTGCATGTAAACTTACAGTATTTGCTTGTGTACTTATATGTATTTCCATATTTGGTGCTATATTTTTTATTGTATTTATAACTCCAACATCACTTGCAATTATTGCATCTGCTCCTAATTTATCTAATCTTTTAACTTCACTTTCAATTTCATTATAGTCTTCATCCATAGCATAAATATTTAATGCCACATATACTTTTTTACCTATACTATGTGCATATTTTATTGTATCAGCAAGTGTATCACTGTTTATCTCAGCTCTTGTTCTAAGAGAAAGCTTTGATGTTCCAGCATATACTGCATCAGCACCATACATAAAAGCAATTTTTGCCTTTTCTAAACTTCCTGCAGGTGCTAGCAACTCTACTTTTTTCATATTTTTAATCTCATTCCTTCCTTGCCTTCACTAACATTTCGTATTCGAAGGTACAAATCTTTATTAAAAATTCTTTAGATTAATTTAATTACCATAATTTGTAATAATATTTTTAGATGTATAGATAGACTAAAGATTACGTCGGGGTGAGTGGCGAATAATCATCACTTTTGCATTTAACAAAGTCTGTTAATCTGGCTTGGTACACGTAGTAAATGTCTATACATCTTTATTTTTTATAACAAAATACCAAAAATTTGTTACTTATTGTGGTATTGACGTTCATAAGAAAATATTAGTTGCTACAATAGCTACTACAGACAAACTTAAAATTACCACTTATCAAACCAAACAATTTTCCACTTTTACTAAACTAAAGATATTAATAAACTTAAACAATAGCTTATTAATAACAATTGCAAAGATGTCTGTATGAAATCCACTGGTAAGTATTGGATTCCTATTTTTAGCATTTTAGAAAATTCATGTAATGTCACTATTACTCATCCTAAATATATATTAAAGCTATTAGTAGTAAAAATTGTCCTTATTTTAAACTTCATTATGATGCCATCAAAAAACAAAAAACTAAAAAGCAATAATGCTATCAAGTTTTTAGAATCTCAAGACTACAAGGTTAGCTAATTTTATTAATTGTTTGGTTATTTAATTTGATATATTATTCAATGAAACGCTTTTTTAGGGCTTTTATTTTTCATGCGAATTTATCCTTATTATTTTTCAACCTTACCTCTCCTCATCATTATTTAACACATTAACTATTTCATTTCCAATCTTATCAAGACTATAATTTACTATAACTTTTGAATTATCACAAAAATAATTTACGTACTTTATACTATCATTAACAGGAACAACTTCATTATTAATATGATGAAAAATTGTTACATTATTTAATTTTTTTCTACTTTTAAACAAATCTTTCCTTATTGTGTCGTTAAAAAAATCTATAATTTTTTTCATATCATTTGTACTTTGTTTTTTAGCATTTATTTTATATAAATCATTTAGATCATAAATTCCAATTTTAATTCTAAATAATTGTTTTATATTTATTGCTGGCGTATCCAAAACTATTCTTTCAAAATTTAAATCAAATTCTTGAATTGCAGCAAGAGTTATATATGCACCTAAACCTGTTGATATTACATTCAGATTATAATTTGGATATTGCTCTTTTAAAAAACTATGTATAATGTTTAATCTATCCATGTACTTTTCTAAATTCACATTTTCCTTAAATTTATGCGAATATTTATACATTTTTCCATACTCAAAATAAACAACAGCATAATTATTTTCAATTAAGTTTGATATAATTATTTTTAAAATCTTGGAGTATTTTTTTACCTTAAATCCTACACAAAGTATCACAATATCAGTTATCTTTTCTTTATTCTTAGGAAGATATATTAAATATTCAATTTTATTTATATAAACTTTATTTTCTTTCATTATCTAAATTTCTCCATTAGAAAATATATAAAGTCTGTCATCAAAAGGCCTAAATAACTGCAAAAAGAAATAAAAATCTCAATTATTATATCAGGTCCTGTAAACATTAAAATTACAGTAGCAATTACAATGAATGGTCCAAAAGCAATGTATTCCTCTTTTTCTTTTCTTTTTACAATCATTACAATTATACCAATTACAGCTCCTATCATAAATGAAACTAATGTAATTACCAATATATTTTTAATACCAAAAAGAAGTCCAAGTGCAGCCATGAGTTTTACATCTCCAAGTCCCATACCTTCTTTTTTTAATATAATAAGAGCTATCAAGTTAAGAGAGTAAAATATTGCTCCACCAATTACTGCACCAAGTAGATAGTTCCACCAATTTGATATATTAAAAAATATGTTTACAATACCACAAATAGCAATTAATATACTTACTTCATCTGGTATTAACTGATACCTAAAGTCTATACAAAATGCAATTGAAAGTGAAAAAATAGTTACAAAATATATAACTGTGGTTATATTAAATCCTATAAAATATATAAGTAAATTAAAAAATAATATATAAGTTAAAGAAAAAAGATAATCTATTTTAAAATTTTTTACCAAAGTACTAAAAAATTCTTTATATGTAATTTCTTCAGCTACAACAGGAGGAAGTTTTTTATTTAAATGTCCTGCAACTTGTCCAAAAAATAGTGCAAGTATTGTTGCTATAACATAATAAACCATTATTTATTATCACCTTCTGCCTTATACTTTTTTAATATAATTCTTTCCAACGGACGTTTTACTCTGCTAAGTACAGATTCACTTTTATTTATTGGAGTTACAAGTATTGTCTTTACTCCAAATCTATTTCCTCCCCAAATATCAGTAAAAATTTGATCCCCTATCATTAATATATTTTCTCTTTTTACATCATTTCTTTCAATTACCTTCTTAAATCCTCTAAGCAACGGTTTTGTTGCATTAAACTCATAAGACATATTTAATTTTGTAGCAATTTCTCTTACTTTATCTCCAAAAGGTGAATTACTTAAAATACATAACTGAATTTTATTATCTTTCATATTTTTTATCCAAGCTTTTAATTCTTTATTAAACTTTCTATTATTATCAATAAGGGTATTATCCATATCAAGTATTATTAACTTAATATTTTCTTTTTGTATAAGTTCATAAGGAATATATTCCACTTTTTCATAAATATATGAAGGATAAAATCTTTTAAAAAATCCTTTTTTCTTTTCAATTTTATATTCCATAATTTACATCATTTCTCCAATTAATTATACATATATCTTACTATATTTTAGCATTTTTTTCAAGAAATTTTATATATTTATTAATTTAATATTGTATTTTACAAAAAATCTTTAAAATGTATTTAAAATATGGTATAATTTAAAAAGTAACTAGAAAGGATTTGATTTAATGGATAACATAGAAAACAAGTCAATTTATGAAGTATTAAAAGAAAGAGATTTAATAAAGCAAATTGCCTTTGAAGATGAATTTATAGAACTTTCAAAGGACAAAAAAACTTTTGTATATTTAGGAATAGATCCTACTGCTGATAGCATACATATAGGTCACTTTATTCCACTTATGATGATGTCATATTTTCAAAAATGTGGACATACACCTATAATTCTTGTAGGAGGTGGAACTGCTCTTATAGGGGACCCTAGTGGGAAGACAGATATGAGAAAAATGCTTACAAAAGAAGATATACAAAACAATGTTAACAGTATAAAAAAACAAATAGAAAAATTTATCTCTTTTGAAGGAGATAATGCAGCAATAATTGTTAATAATGCAGATTGGATTTTAGATTTAAATTATATGGATTTTATCCGTACATATGGTGTTCACTTTAATATAAACAGAATGCTTGCAGCAGAATGTTTTAAACAAAGAATGGAAAAAGGACTTACTTTTTTTGAATTAAATTATATGCTTATGCAAAGTTACGACTTTTTACATTTATTTGAAACTAAAAACTGTCAAGTTGAAATAGGTGGAGATGATCAATGGTCTAATATGCTTGCAGGTGTTGATTTAATTCGTAAAATACACAAGAAGGGAAGTTTTTGCCTTACTTGCCCACTTCTTTTAAATGCTGATGGAGTAAAAATGGGAAAAACAGTAAATGGTGCTTTATGGCTTGATAGTAAAAAAACAAGCCCATATGAATTTTATCAATATTGGAGAAACATTCGTGATAGCGAAGTATATGATGTTTTAAGAATGCTTACATATATTCCTATGGATGAAGTTAAAAGACTTTCTTCACTTGATGGAGAGAAAATAAATGAAGCAAAAAAAATAGCAGCATTTGAAATTACAAAACTAATTCATGGCGAAGAAGAAGCATTAAAGGCAAAGGAAAGTGCTGAAGCTCTATTTGAAAAAGATAAAAACTCAGCAAATATGCCAACTTTTGATGCCAGTTCTCTATTTACAAATAATGATAACATAACACTTATTGATATATTAGTAGAATCAAAAACAGTTTCCTCTAAATCACAAGCTAGAACTCTTATAGAGCAAGGTGGTATTTCAATAAATGATGAAAAAATAACAGATACTAAATATATTTTAAAAAAATCAGAATTTGAGGATAATTTCTTTATTCTAAAAAAAGGTAAAAAAACTTTTATAAAAATTACATTCTAAATTTAAAGAAGTAGCAACTTTGCTACTTCTTTACTATTGTTATTCCTGTATAATAATGCTTTAATATTTGAGAATAGTTATATCCTGCTTTTGCCATTTCATTAGCACCATATTGACTCATTCCTACCCCATGACCCCAACCTTTAGTTGTAAAAACTATATTACTACCATTTTCTGATACAGTAAAGTCAGATGATCTAAGACCAAGTAACATTCTTACATTAACTCCTGTAAATTCTTTTCCTCCAATTATAATGCTATTTACTCTTCCACCTGTTGTTTGACTTTTTATTTGTATATCATTTACTGAGTTAATATTTACACCTAGTTTCTGATTTAATTCTAATATTGGAATAGTTTTTGTTGCATTAAAAAATTTCGTTCCTATATCCCATTTACTATCAACACTTTTTAAATATGGGGCACTATAGTTCCATACATATATTGGATCTTCAGTTCTTCCGTTACTAGTAGAAAAATATAACGCATCTATATATTTTCCATTATACATCATAACCTCTCCTTTAGTAGCCATGACAGCCTTTTTTACCTTTTCATAATATGTGTTAAAAGAATTTCCCCACATGCTTTTTAATTCTGAATTTGTTTTATATACCTGATCAGAAGTTGAAGCAACTAAAGTAGCCCCCACCGAATCCTTTTTTAAGGCATAAGTTCTTGCAGCAACTGATTGAGCCTTTAATGCCTCGTCACTAAAAAGTGCTGGCATTTCAGAACACACAACACCAGTTACATATTCTTCTAATGATATAGTAACAACTTCATTGTTATTTAATTTTACTTTTACGGTCTTTTCACTCTTAACTTCTTCTTTTGTTATATTATTATTTACATTACTATTTTTTACATTATCACTTAATTTATTTTGTTTATTTGCTTTATCTTTATTTTCAACTTTATTAACTAAATCACCAATCTTGACTGCTTGTGCACTAGAAGATGATATATTAGTTACCATATTTTCTTCTTTTTCAATACTATAATCCTTTTGATTATTATCTTCTTTTAGTGTAGTGTCACTTATATTCTCATTATTTATAGTGTTTTCTCCTTCATCTGCAACCTCAGCTACCAAGTTTGTTTCCTTGGTGTTAGTATTACTTGCATTTGGTTCAATTATTTGTGATATTGCAAAAGTACCTATAATAACCCCATTTAAAACTAATATTGCTGTTGCATCTTTAACACTTTCGAGATGACTTTTTACATATTTTTTTATTTCAGAAGTAACTTCTTTTACCTTTTCCTTATATATATTAAAATCTAAACCAAATTCATATTCGAATGGATAGTCAGCATAAACAACAAATTCTTTTTTATTATTTACGATTTCAAATTTGTGACACACCTTAATATAATTCATACAATCACCTATATTTATAGTGTGAATATATATTATAATTATTCAGTTTTTTTTTAATAAGGGTAATTTTGGGGTAATGTTAATTATCTATGGTAAGAGAATTTTTACTATCTTTTTTAAACTTTTAAAGAAAAAAGACACAGGCGTAGCCTTAGAGCCTATTAATCAGTAAGAATACAATTCTATATTTTTGTAAAAAGGCAAATATAACTAAAAATGTATAGAAACAACACTTAACACTTATACCTCTGTTTTTAATAGATTTAAAGAAAATGAAATACAAAAGTATTTAAATTATATATCACAGTTGTTGTAAAATTGTTGTAAAAAATCCCTGAAATATTGGTATTTCAATATTTTCAGAGATTAATTTTTTGGTGACCCCTACGGGAATCGAACCCATGATTCCACCTTGAGAGGGTGGCGTCTTAACCGCTTGACCAAGGGGCCAACAATGTAGTTATTATACCACATATTTTTTTAATAGTAAATAGTTTGATGAGAAATAAAAAATTTATTTTTTCTCAACTTGTAATTTTACCTGTTGATATGATCTTCCTATTATATTAAAAAAAGAGTATTAATTAAATATCCAATTAATACTCTCCTAAATATTATTATTGATTAAAAACAGCTTCAAATTCTTCTGCACTAATCTTTTCTTTTTCAATTAAAATTTCAGCGACTTTATGAAGTTTGTCAATATTTTCTTTTAATAATTTTTCAGCATATTTATATCCACCGTTTATAATATTTCCAACTTCTTCATCAATTTGAGCAGCAACTTTTTCACTATAGTTTCTACCATTATTTCTTTCCATTCCAAGAAATACTTCTTCTTGTGTCTCACCAAATGTAATAGGTCCAAGTTTATCTGACATTCCATATTTAGTTACCATATCTCTTGCAATTTTACTTGCTCTTTCAATATCATTTGAAGCACCTGTACTTATATCATTTAACACAAGCTTTTCAGCAACTCTTCCACCAAGTAATGATACAATATTTTCTTTCATTTCTGTCATAGACATGAAACTTTTATCTTCATTTGGTTTATACATTGTATAACCACCTGCCATACCTCTTGGTATAATTGAAATTTGATGTACTGTATCATGATTTGGTAAAAATCTTGATACAACAGCATGACCTGCTTCATGGTATGCAGTAAGTCTTTTTTCTTTATCACTTATTATTTTACTCTTCTTCTCTGGTCCCATCATAACTTTAACCATTGCTTCTTCAACGTCTTCCATTTCAACAATTTTTTTATTTTTACGTGTTGCAAGAATTGTTGCCTCATTTATCATATTTTCTAAATCTGCACCAGAAAATCCTGCTGTGTTTTTAGCAATAACTTTAAAATCTATATCAGAGGCAAATGGCTTTTTCTTTGCATGTAACTCAAGTATTTTTTCCCTTGCACCTATATCAGGTGAACCAACCACTATTTGTCTGTCAAATCTACCAGGTCTAAGTAAAGCTGGATCTAATATATCAACTCTATTTGTAGCAGCCATAACAATAACACTTTGTCTATCTTCAAATCCGTCCATTTCAACTAGTAATTGATTTAGCGTTTGCTCTCTTTCATCGTGACCCCCACCAACGCCAGCTCCTCTATGTCTACCAACGGCATCTAATTCGTCAATAAATACAATACATGGAGCATGTGCTTTAGCTTCTGCAAAAAGATCTCTTACCCTTGATGCACCAACACCAACAAACATTTCAACAAAATCAGATCCACTTATAGAGAAAAACGGAACGTTTGCTTCTCCAGCAACTGCTTTTGCAAGTAATGTTTTACCTGTTCCTGGATGACCAACAAGTAACATACCTCTTGGAATTCTAGCTCCCATATCATGATATTTCTTTGGATTCTTTAAAAATTCAGTTACCTCTTGTAATTCTTCTTTTTCCTCATCTAAACCAGCCACATCTGCAAAAGTTACTTTTTTCTTAGAATTTTTATCAATCATTCTAGCTCTATTCTTTCCAAAACTCATAGCTTTGCTATTACTATCAGTTGTACGTCTTAACATGAAAATAAAGATAAATAAAGTACCTAATAAAAGTAATATGTTAGGAATCATAGGTCCTACAACTTCCCAAAATGATGGTTCAAGAACTACTAATTCAAATTTTCCTTCATTTAATTTTTCACCTACGTCTTCCATAAAAGTAGTTGTAGAAGGTATATTCACAACCCTAACTGAGTTTTCCTCATTTTTAAGTTTAACGTTTGCAGTTAGCCTATCATTTGTTATTTCAACTTTTTCTACAGAGTCTTCGTTTATTTTTTGCATAAACTCGCTATATGACATATCTTTAGTTACATTAGTATTAAGCATTGAAATCATAAATATAGTAACACCAATTAGTAATACGTATGTAAGTAATGTTCCAAGCATTCCATTTTTCTTTTTTTTATCCATTTTTTCTCCCTTCAAAATCAATATATAATAACTATATCTTTTTGCTTAATCTCAATTGTAAATTTATTTCCTATTATATATTTTTTACCTTTTATATTGCTTTTTAAAAGTTTATATATATCATTTACATGTACATTACTTATTTCATTTAAATTTCCAAGTTTTTTATTTATTATTTGTCTTATACACCTAAGTGATATTGCTTTATGAGAATTTAAAATAACCCTTGAATTAAATGTTATTTTTTCTTTTTCATTTTTTATTATACATTCATCTAATATATTATTTGTATATTCTTCTAAAAAATTCTCTTCATTTGTTAAAACTTCTCTCATCCTTATAATATTATTTGAAAAGTTACTGTTATATTCCTTTTCAAGTAAAGGTATAAGAATATTACGTATTTTATTTCTAAGATAAATATTTTCGTTATTTGTGTAATCAAAACACGGATTTAAGTTTTGGAATATATTATACTCTAAAATATATTTTTTTTCAATAGTAAGTAACGGCCTAATTATTTCATTACTTAAAAAATCCATTCCTGTAAGACCTTTTAATGCACATCCACGTATTAAATTTAAAAGTACAGTTTCAACATTATCATTTAAATTATGTGCAACTGCAATTTTAGTAGCATTAGTTTTATTTTTTACATCATTAAAGAACTTATATCTTATTTCTCTTCCACAAGCCTCCACAGATATTTTTCTTTCCTTAGAAATTGCTTCAACATTTTCCTTTAAATAAAAAAATGGAATATTTAATTTTTCACATACATTTTCTACATAAATCTTTTCATTTTCTGATTCAGGTCTTATGGAATGATTTACATGTGCAACAACAAGCTCATAATTTATATTATACTTTTTTTTAAATAAAGATTTTAAATCATTAAGAACTGTAAGTAAGCACATCGAATCTGGTCCACCAGAAACTGCAACAACGATTTTATCATTATTTTTAATAAGATTATTTTGAATAATATTATTAGAAACTTCCTTTTGAATTTTTTTACAAATATCTAATCTTTCATCTTTTATCATTCTTCTGGTCCCCTATATAAATTTGCAAACTTTGTATACTGACCAAGCCATGCAAGTTCTACAGTACCTGTAGAACCACTTCTATTTTTGGCAATAATTACTTCTGCAACATTTTTCTTATCAGTATCTGCGTTATAATAATCCTCTCTATGTAAAAACATAACTATATCTGCATCCTGCTCTATTGCTCCAGATTCACGAAGATCACTTAGCATCGGTCTATGATCTGTTCTAGATTCTGTAGCACGACTAAGCTGTGAAAGTGCAATTACAGGTACTGAGAGTTCCTTTGCAAGTATCTTTAAAGATCTACTAATTTCTGATATTTCTTGTTGTCTAGATGAACTTTTATTTTTAGATTCCATAAGCTGTAAATAATCTATTATAACAAGTCCTATGTTCTTTTCAAGTTTAGCTTTTCTACACTTTGCACGAAGTTCAGCCGAACTTAAACCTGGTGTATCATCAATATATAAAGGCATTTCCGAAAGTTTTCCACTTGCTTCACCTAATTTTAACCATTCGTCGCTATTAAGATCAGCATTTTTTACTTTCATACTGTCAACTTCACTTTCACTACACAAAATTCTGTTTACCATTTGTTCTTTTGACATTTCAAGACTAAATACCATTGTAGGAACTTTAAGATGCAAAGCAACAAAAGTAGCAATGTTTAAAACAAATGCTGACTTTCCCATTGCAGGACGTGCTGCGACTATTAATAGATCTGATTTATTAAGTCCTGAAATCTTTGCATCCAAATCAACAAATCCAGTTTCTAAACCTGATATTTTATTTTTATTTTGAAACATCTCTTCAATTTGATCAAATGTCGTTACAAGTATTTCTTTTATGCTTGAATATCCTTTAGAGTTTCTACCTTGCATTATATCAAAAATATCTTTTTCAGCTTTTTCAACCAAAGCGTCAACTTCTTCAGTTTGGGCATATCCTAACTGTAATATATTATTTGCTGCTTTTATAAGTTTACGAGATATGGATTTTTCCTCAACAATTTTAACATAGCTTTCAATATTTGAAGTTGTTGGTACATTATCAATAAGAGTTGCAATATATTCAGTTCCTCCAACCTTTTCAATTGTTCCTCTTAAAGTTAATTGATCTTTTAAAGTTATCATATCTATATGTTTACCAAGGGAATATAATTCAAACATAGCTGCATATATTTCTTTGTTATCTTCCCTATAAAAATCATCAGCTTTCAAAAGTTCAACTGCAGAAATAACAGCATCTTTATCAACAAGCATAGAGCCAAGTACAGCTTGTTCTGCTATTATATCATTAGGCTGAACTCTATTTACTCCAATTTCATTTTCCATTTAAACACCTACAATCCTACAACTGATATTTTTACCTTAGCAATAATTCCTTCATATAGTTTTACACTAGCTGTATATGAACCTAATTCCTTTATTGGAATATCAATAGATACTTTCTTTTTATCAACTTTTACATTATAAACTTTATCTATTTCTTCAGCAATATCTTTTTCAGTTACACTTCCAAATAATTTTCCATTATTACCTATTTTATGTTTAAACTTAATATATCCCTTTTCTAACTTTTCTTTTAATTTATTTGCCTGTTCAATTTCCTTTTCTTTTCTAAAACTTGCAGCGTCATTCTTGGTTTTTGCCTCATTTATAGATTTATTATCTGCTATATTTGCAAGTTTTCTTGGAAGTAAATAATTTCTAGCATACCCTTCACTTACATCGACAATTTGAAGTTTTTTTCCAATACCTTTTACATCTTTATTTAAAACAACTTTCACATTATTACTTCCTTTCTTTTAAATCTGTACTATTTTATTCAGTTCCAAAATATTCATTTATACTTTGAATTAGTTTCTCTTTAGCCTCATCAATTGTTATTCCTGCAAGTTGAGCACCAGCGAATGTAAGATGTCCACCGCCGCCAACTTTTTCTAAAATAGCTTGCACGTTTATATCTCCCATTGATCTACCTGAAATCATAACAACGTCTTCAACTTTACACAATACAAAAGATGCTAATATTCCTGTTATATTTAATAATTCATCTGCTGCCTGAGCTGCTATTACAGGCATATCATCATAATTTTCTTCTGTAGTAGAGATAGCAATAGTACCTTTTAATATTTCAGCGTTTTTAACAATATCTACTTTTGCAACATAAGTAGCAAAATCATTTTTAAATATTTGCTTAACTTCTGTTAAATCCAATCCAAACTTTTTTAAATATGCAGCGACCTCAAATGTTCTTACACCAGTTTTAAATGTAAAATTTTTAGTATCTACAACAATTCCTGAGTAAATAGCTTCTGCTTCGATCGAATTTAATTGGAAATTATCTAAATACATTAAAACTTCTGCCACAAGCTCTGATGTTGATGATGCATAAATTTCATGATATGTAAGTAATGCATCTTCAATAAATTCAGGTCCTCTTCTATGATGATCGATAATAACCTTTTTATCAATAAAATCTGCTAAATCAGGGTACGCAAGATATGACTTTTTATGAGTATCAACAATTACAAGCAAAGAATTTGTAAAATCTTGCTTTTTTATATCATCCTTAGTCACAAAGATATTTTTGTATGCTTCCAAGTCTTTTAACTTATTTACTACTAATTTTGTACTACTACTAAATTTTGTATCTGTTACAATATATACATCTTTATTTAATGATTTCGCAATTTTATATACACCTACTGAAGCACCTATACAATCAATGTCTGTATTTTTGTGCCCCATTATATATACTTTATCACACTTTTCCATTAATTCTTTTAAAGCTTGTGATATTGTTCTTGCCCTAACTCTACTTGTTTTTTCAAGACCTAAATTTGATCCTCCATAAAAATCAAACTTTTTATCTTTTTTTATAACTACTTGATCTCCACCTCTACCAAGTGCAATGTCAAGTGCAGAAGAGCCTGCCATATACCTTTCATTCAACGTATTTTCAGAATATGACATTCCAATAGATATGGTTATTGGCAATTTTGTTTTATTAGTTATTTTCTTTACTCTTTCTAATATTTCAAAAGTATTCTTTTCCATCTGATCTAGATACTGTTTCTCAATAAATAAAACATATTTGTCTTTATCAAGTTTATTTAAAATCCCTTTATATTCAACCACCCATGTCCTTATTTCCTTTTCTATCATTGATGAAATTTCTGCTCTATTTACGCTGTCAAGTCCTTGTAATGTTTCTTCATAATTATCAATAAATAATATTCCAACACCAACTCGCGTATCTTCTAAAGTTTTTTTAATCTGACTTTCAACGGTTTTATCTAAAAATGATAAAAGAATAACTTTATTTTCCTTAATTATGATATTATTACCTATAACATCATACACACTTCCATTTCCTATATCTATAGAATATAAACTTCCACTTTGTTTCTGGTTAATTTGCTTTTCAATCTGAAGAGCACTATCATGTATAATTTCTAGTGGAATAATATGTTTCGACATATTATTTTGCCATATTATCCTATTTTTTTCTCCAACTATAGCCATTGGAATTTCAACAATATTTAATGAATTTTTTAGAATCTCATCAAATCCATTTACCAACTCATTTATTCTATAGTTCCTAGTTTTTAATTCTTTGACACACAAATATATTATTATTGATGAAATTAAAAATATTAAAATTAATTGAATATACAAAGTGCTTGGTTTTATAATAGAAAGAATAATACCAATAATAACTAAAGCTACCAAACATATTATTTTAACACTAAATATATTAAGGTCTAAAAATTTAAATTTTACCTTTTTTTTCAACATAAAATCTCCTTAACATTTATTTTTATACTATAATATTGTACTATTTTTTACCTTAAAAGTCAAGAAATATGGTAATATCAACGGGGAAATAAACAAACAAATAAATGTAGAGTTATTGTAATAAAAGATTTAAAAGATATAAAGTAAGGAATAAACTATAATAAAAATTTTGTACAAATACCACTATATAGATTAGTACAAAGTGGAAAATATAAAACAAAATTAAAAGATATAAAAGAGTGTTCCAGAGTTAGTTTGAAACTTAAATACAACAGTTTTAAAAAGTTACTTTAACAGCAAAAATAGTTAAGGTGGAGTGATTAAATCACTTTTTTCATATATAAATTATTTCATTTTGTATATTAAAAAAACATACAAGGTATATAAATGAGTATAGATACTGATTTCCAAAAAACAAAATAAATGCAAGCTATAACACAATATATAGAAAAAAATATATATTTAATGATATTGTCGTTAATATGATAGGATTTTGCATAAAGAAGTTCTCTCATCTTAACTTCATCTTCCCTAAAAACTAAATAATATATGGGGTGGTTTACACCTCATATATTATTTTAAATTTTTATTGTTGATTTATCTTCCATATAAAGCTTATCTGCTATCATCGCTATAAATTCAGAATTAGTTGGTTTTCCTTTGTTTGAATTTACGGTATAACCAAATATTTTATCATGCATTTCTATTTGACCTCTATTCCACGCAACTTCTATTGCATGTCTTATTGCTCTTTCAACTCTAGACGGAGTGGTATTAAACTTTTTTGCAAGCGTTGGATATAAAGTTTTTGTTATAGAATTTATTACATCTTGATTATCAACAGCAAGTAGTATTGCTTCTCTTATGTATTGATATCCTTTAATATGTGCAGGTACACCTACATCATGTATTATATTTGTTACTCTAACTTCCATAGGAGTATTTTTTGAATTATCTCTATTTATAGTTGCACTATTATAATACATTGGAGTTGATATAGAACCTATTTGTTGTTCCTCTACCAAATCTCTTAATCTTTCTGTTAATGTTGCCATATCAAAAGGTTTTACCACATAATACGTTGCACCTAGTGATATTGCTTTTTGAGTTATTTTCTCTTGTCCAATGGCCGACATTACAATTGTAGTGGGTTTTTCATTTTCTTCCTCTCTAACCATTTCTTCTAGAACGGATAAACCATCTTTATCAGGCATTATAACATCTAAAAGTAATATATCTGGTTTACATGTATTTATAATGTTAACTGCATTTTTTCCATCATATTCAGTTGCAATTACTTCCATATCTGTTTGTGAATTTATAAACATACTTAATAACTTTACAAACTCTTTATTATCATCTACAATCATAATTTTAGTTTTACTATTCATCAAAATCCTCCTATCATTTAACTAACAACGCAAGACCAATTATATATAATTTTGCCTAAAAAATCAAGGATTTTTAGCGTTTTTTACCATCGAGTTTTGTCGAAATCAATACAATAACATTAATTTTTAAAGTTTTTTTTATTTTCATAAATTTTCCAGTATTTTTTTAAATAAAAATCACAAATTAATAACAGTAAAACATCTTTTTATTAAATATTGTTTTACTAAAATTGGAGGTGAATTAAATGGCAAAATCTAAAAGTAATCCACAAGCAAGAGCTGCTTTAGATAAATTTAAATATGAAGTAGCAAACGAAATAGGGGTTAACCTTAAGCAAGGATACAATGGTGATTTAACTTCTAAACAAGCTGGTTCTATAGGTGGTGAAATGGTTAAGAAACTTGTAGCTAAAGCTGCTAATGATATGCAGTAAAGTTCAATAATATAACATGCTAAAAAGCAGGAATATATTTCTTTCCTGCTTTTTCATTTTATTTTTTTTGCCATCGTAACATAGGATACCCATTGTTTTCACCTAATGAACTCTTTGTAAATCCTTCGCCAAGCATTTTTAAAAAATCATCTGATTTCATAAATTCGCTTGTAACAACAGTGCCATCATCTAATGTTTGATTTAAAAAATAAGTATTCTCTATATTTCCTTCGTTTTCAAAGTAAATTTGGCACCCTTTATAATTATTACCAAGATAACATTTACCTACGTTATAAGACGATGATATGTTGCCCTTATTTTCGACCACTAAGCCACCATAAGGTTTTCCATAAGTTGAGGTCCTTGAATATATATCACCAAGATTATAGCAGTTTACCATTTTCCCTGAACTTCCTATATTTTCAATGATGCCTACTGCTCTATTACAAGCACTTATTTTACCATAATTTACACAATCATATATCTCTCCACTGACACTACCAGATGAAATTATTCCTGAAGCATAACCTGACTCTACATTTCCATAATTTATACATCTAATTATTTTTCCAAACGATGGTATACGAGTACTATAAATTCCTCCTACAATTCCTCCAACCGAATAACCATCTGATCGATTATATCCTAAAACATTACCATAGTTTGTACAGCCTCTTATTTCACTTTCATCTGATTCAATATATGAACAAATTCCACCTAAAAAGTATCCATTGCTAAAGTATTTATTTGCATATACATTTCCATAATTTTTGCAATTTAATACTTTAGAACTATTTGATAAAATCAATCCAGATACAAAAAACAAAAGTTCTCCCTCTTTTTCTGATATAACATCAGCATTATTAACACAGTTTTCTACAATTGCACCTTTTTTATTAAAAACTAACAGAGATGATAGCTTTCCTACTTGTGTTTTAAAATAACAATTTTTACCTATAATTATATTTTTAATTTTCCCGTAATTTTCACGTATAAAGGCTTGGTTTTGATCCTTATTTATATATATTCCCTCTATTTTTTTATTACACCCATCTAGCACTGTTCCAGTTGGAATAACTGTTATTGGAGACCATTTTTCACCTGAAGTTAGTGTTCCATCTTCATTCCATTTTGTACCTATATTTATATCCTCAATTATATATGCTTTATTATATTCATTTTTACTAAATTCTTTATTTGTTATCTTTTCTTGAAACTGTTTAAGCGTAACCATCCTTTCGTCATCTTTATTCTCATTTTCCTGTTTAGTTGATTCATTTACAATTTTTAAATATTTACTTTCTTTTTCGATACCATTTTCCTCTAAAATAGAAATTTCTTTTTTACTAAACATTTTATCTTTATATACAATATTATTTGCTTCAATTGCATATTTTTTTGAATAACCCTTAAATCCGTTCACCTAATATCTCATCAATATTTCCAAATAATTTTATGTCGCTTTTTCCTTTTTCGTATTCTGTATTTATTTTTTTTATTTCAATTGATTCTTTTAAATTGTGTATGTCATCTAATATTATCGCTTTTTTTGCATCATATATTATATTGTTTTTAGATATTGATAAAATAATTACAGATGCTAAAATTATTATAACTATTATAGTAATTATTAATACTAATAAAGATATTCCTAATTTATTTTTCATTAAAATCTCCCTTTTATATTTCCTTAATACATATATTATAATAAACATATAAATTTTTCAATATTTTTTAATATAAATGTATAATTTAAAAAAATCAGCAAATATTAAGAATATAAAAGAAAATTGGAGGTGAATAACATGGCATACTCAAACAGTCAAATGAGCAATAAACAAGCTAAAGCTGCTCTAGATAAATTAAAGACAGAAGTAGCAAGCGAAATAGGTGTTAACCTAAAACAAGGTTACAATGGTGATTTAACTTCTAAACAAGCTGGTCAAATCGGTGGTGAAATGGTTAAAAAACTTGTAGCTAAAGCTGCTAACGATATGCAAAACGGAATGAACTAATTTAGTTTGTATATTTAAAATAGGGTTAATTAAATTTAACTCTATTTTTTTTTCCTATTGCTAAAATTGTTAATTTACTATATAATTTACTAAAGGAGTGATTACATATGAATAATACAAATATACCAAATGAGTATAAACCGATTTCAGCGTGGGGATATTTTGGATATAACATACTGTTTAATATCCCAGTTGTTGGATTAATTCTACTTATTGTCTTTTCATTTGATTCTTCAAACATAAACAGAAGAAATTATGCAAGATCATTTTTTATAATTTACCTACTTATTGCTATTGCCTTAGGTATAATATTTGCTTTTGCTGGAAGTATTAGTTTCTTAAGTTTTATTCAAAAATAAAAAATTATTAACTATAATAAGAAATATCACAATTATATTAACTTATACAATTTATAATTATTATAGAAGTAGTTGAATTTAAAGATAATATACACAAAATTTATCTAAATTGAAGATAATTATTAATGTAAAAAGATATTTAATTCTCTTAAATATCTAAAACATTTTTTATTAGCAAGTTGCTTTTAAGCAACTTGCTATATTTTTTAAATTGATTCAATTAATACTAGAAAAAAATAACACCCTTGCGGATGCTATTTTATAAATTTTAATTATTTAAAAATCCTGTGTAATGTCTACTTACCATTTGTGTTTCAACATTCTTTAACACTTCAAGTGCAACACTTACGATGATTAACACTGATGTACCTCCAAATGTAATTGAAAATGGCATCACACCTTGTAATAGTATTGGAAGTATAGCAATTGCTGCTAAGAATACTGCTCCAAAACTAGTTATATATTTTAGTACTTTTGATATGTACTCTGATGTATTTTTTCCAGCTCTTATACCTGGTATAAATCCACCATTTTTCTTTAATTGATTTGATATTTCAACTGGATTTACTATAAACATTGTGTATACAAATGTAAATGCAATAATAAGTACTAGATATATTATAGAATATGCAAGTAAATAATACCATGCACTACCTTGTGATACAGAGAATATGTTATTTACAACAGCCCAAAATCCTGATGGATTTCCGTGAGTACAAAGACTAATTATTGTACTTGGAAACATCATAAATGACATTGCAAATATTATTGGCATAACTCCAGCCATTGCAACTTTAATTGGAATATGAGTGTTTTGTCCACCATACATTTTTCTTCCAACTACACGTTTTGCATAGTTAACTGGAATCCTACGTTCAGCTTGTTGTACATATATAACTCCTGCTATAACAACTATCATAGCTAATATTAATGCAACAACAATTAATACATTTGTTATTCCACCATTAGCATATTTAAATAGTGTAACAACACCTGAAGGTATACGAGATATGATACCTACAAAAACTATCATAGATATACCGTTACCGATACCAAATTCAGTTATTTTATCGCCAAGCCATGTAAGTAAAGCTGTACCTGCTATTAAAGATGTCATAAATAGTATACATCCCATAACAGCACCTGCTCCAGATTGAAGAGGAGTAAGTAAATAATTTTTATACGTTATATATAGTCCTAAACCTTCAACTAAAGCAAAAACTATAGTCAAATATTTAGTATATTTAGAAAGTCTCTTTTTACCCTCTTCTCCTTCTCTTGCAAGTTTTTCAAGACTTGGAATTACAACTTGTAATAAATTAAGTACAATTGATGCTGTAATGTATGGTCCAATAGTCATTGCAAATATTGAAAATCTACCAAATGCACCACCTGATATTAAATTTATTGTTGCTGCAAGTCCACCAGCAGCACCTGCTTGTTCATTAAATGTTAATTTATCAAATCCAGGTACAGATATAAATGTACCAAATCTAAATAGTAATATTATAAATACAGTAAATAATAATTTTTTTCTTATATCTTTTACAGAAAATATATTTTTTAAGGTTTGTAGCATATTCTACTTCACCTCAATCTTTCCACCTACAGCTTGTATTTTTTCTATAGCTGATTTTGAAAATTTAGTTGCTACAACTGTTAGTTTTTTTGTTAATTTACCATTTCCAAGTACTTTGATACCATCTAATTCTTTATTTACTAATCCTTTTTCAATTAATACCTTAGAATCTACAACTGTATCATTATCAAATACTTCTAAATCTGCTATATTAACAATAGCATATTCTTTAGAGAAATGATTGTTGAATCCTCTTTTTGGAATTCTTCTATATAAAGGTGTTTGTCCACCTTCAAATCCTCTTCTGATTTTGCCACCAGTTCTAGCTTTTTGACCTTTATGTCCTTTTCCAGCAGTTTTACCAGTTCCGCTTCCTATTCCTCTACCAACTATTTTTCTTTTAGTTGTTGCTCCATATGCAGGACCTAATTCATGCATTTTCATGGTTAAGTATCCTCCTCTCTTTTAAATTATACATTATTATTTTAAAATTTCAGTTACTGTTTTGTCTCTAAGTTCAGCTACTTCTTCAGGTGTTCTCATAGCTTTTAAAGCTTTAATTGTAGCATAAACAATATTTCTACTATTACGAGAACCTAATGTTTTTGCTGTTACATTCTTAACACCTGCAAGTTCTAATACAGGTCTTACAGCTCCACCTGCAATAACACCAGTACCTTCAACAGCTGGTTTTAAAATTACCTTTGATGAACCAAAATTTGTTGTATATTCATGAGGTAATGTACCGTTTACTAGAGATATTTTTACTAAATTTTTCTTAGCGTCATCAGTTGCCTTTTTTATAGCTTCTGGAACTTCAGCAGATTTACCGTTTCCAACACCGATACGACCTTTTCCATCTCCAACAACTACAAGAGCACTAAATCTAAAAGTTCTACCACCTTTAACAACTTTTGCTACTCTACTAACATTAACAAGTTTTTCTTTTAATTCTTGTTTTTGTTCAGCTCTAGCTTCAGTCTTTTTAACTGGTTTTCTCTCTTTTTTTGTTTCAGCCATCTTACTTTCTCCTCTCTATTAAAATTCTAATCCTGCTTCTCTAGCTGCTTCTGCTAATGCTTTAACTTTTCCATGATATAAATATCCGTTTCTGTCAAACACTACAGTTTTAATTTCCTTTTTAGCAGCTCTTTTTGCAATAAGTGTTCCTACTTCTTTAGCAGCTTCTACATTTGATGCTTTAGTTTTAACTTCTTTATCAAGTGTAGACGCAGATAATATAGTAGTTGCAGTTTCATCGTTAATCAAATTTGCATATATATTGTTTAAGCTTCTGTAAACGCAAAGTCTAGGTCTTAATGCTGTACCTTTAACTTTTGCTCTTACTCTTTTTTGTCTAGTTTTTCTAGTTTCAGCTCTATTAACATTTTTTACCATTTCAAAATTTCCCTCCTTTTTTTAGTTTCAGGAATATTATTTTTTACCGCCTGCTTTTCCTTCTTTTCTTCTTATTCTTTCATCAGCGTATTTGATACCTTTACCTTTATATGGTTCTGGTAATCTCTTTTCTCTTATGTTAGCAGCTATTTGACCAACTAATTGCTTGTCACAGCCTTTAACAATAATTTGGTTTTGTGCTGGTACTTCAATTGTGATACCTTCAACTTCCTCTATTTCTACAGGATGTGAATAACCTAAAGTTAGCACTAATTTTTTACCTTGTTTTTGTGCTCTATATCCAACACCATTTATTTCTAATGCTTTTTCAAATCCAGTACTTACACCAATAATCATGTTATGAATTAATGTTCTTGTCAAACCATGAATATTTGATTTTGAATCATCTACAAGTGTAACTACTACGTTATTATCTTCCTTAGCTATATTTACACAGTTTAAGAATTCTTCTGTTAAAGTTCCTTTTGGTCCTTTTACAGTAACCTTGTGCCCATCGATGTTTACTTCAACACCTTGTGGTATAGCAATAGGTTTTTTACCTATTCTTGACATTTGGATATTCCCTCCTTTTTACTTATATTTTTATTACCAAACGTAAGCTAACACTTCTCCTGCTACGTTTTGTTTTCTTGCTTCCTTATCAGTCATAATACCTTTTGAAGTAGAAATTATAGCAATTCCTAGTCCATTAAGTACTCTTGGTAATTCTTCAACATTTGCATATATTCTAAGACCTGGTTTACTGATTCTCTTTAAACCTTGTAATACTCTAGTCTTATTTTTATATTTAAGTGTAAGTCTTATTGTTTTGTGAAGTCCTTCTTCAATTATATCGCAGGCTTCAACAAAACCTTCACTTACCAATATATCAGCTATTGCTTTCTTTTCTTTAGAATAAGGAATATCAACTGTTTGATGTCTTTCTTGATTTGCATTTCTTATTCTTGTTAACATATCTGCAATTGGATCAGTTGTGTTCATTACTTTTACCTCCTTTTTTTACCAGCTTGCTTTTTTAACTCCTGGTATTTCACCTTTATATGCTAAGTTTCTAAAACATATACGGCATATTCCATATTTTCTCATGTAAGCATGTGGTCTTCCACATATTTTACATCTATTATAATATCTAGTGCTAAACTTTGGTTCTCTTTTTTGTTTAGCAATCATTGATTTTTTTGCCATGTTTTATCCTCCCTACTTTTCATCATGTTGGAATGGCATACCTAACATTTCTAGTAGTGCTTTAGCTTCTTCATCAGTTTTTGCTGTTGTAACAAAGCTAATGTCCATTCCTCTTGCTTTATCTACTTTATCATATTCAATTTCTGGGAAAATTAATTGTTCTTTTATTCCCAAAGAATAGTTACCTCTTGAGTCAAAAGATTTTGTGCTAACACCTTTGAAATCTCTAACTCTAGGTAGAGCAACATTAAACAATTTTGTTGCAAAATCATACATTTTATCTCTTCTTAATGTAACTTTACAACCAATGTTCATGCCTTCTCTTAATTTAAATGCAGCAATTGATTTTCTTGCTTTAGTAATCATAGGTTTTTGACCTGCGATTAAAGTTAAATCAGACATAGCTACATCTAAAGCTTTTGAGTTTTCTTTTACATCAGAAACTCCCATGTTTATAACAATTTTATCTAGTTTAGGTACTTGCATTACTGATTTATAATTAAATTTTTTCATCATTGCAGGTACTACTTCTGATTTATATTTTTCTTTAAGGTTCATCTATTTTTCCCCTCCTTACTTTATTTCTTCACATTTTTTACAGAATCTTTTTTTTGTTCCATCTTCTGCAACTTTTATTCCAAGTCTTACACCCTTATCACATTTATCACAGTAGAAACTTACTTTTGATGCATTTATAGGGCATTCTCTTTTTATAATTCCTGACTCTTGACCTTGTTTTGTAGGTTTAACATGTTTTGTTCTTACATTGATTCCTTCAACTAATACTTTACCTGTTTTTCTGTCAACGCTAAGTATTTTTCCTTTTTTTCCTTTTTCAGAACCAGTGTTAACTATTACCATATCACCTTTTTTTAATTTCATTTTTGTAATCAATTTATTCACCCCCGTATATTAAAGAACTTCTGGAGCTAGAGAGACTATTTTCATATAGTCATTATCTCTTAGTTCTCTTGCAACAGGTCCAAAAATACGTGTTCCCTTTGGTGTTTTATCATCTTTTATTATAACTGCTGCATTTTCATCAAATCTTATATATGATCCATCTTCACGTCTTAGACCTCTTTTTGTTCTTACTATAACTGCTTTTACAACGTCACCTTTTTTTACAGCTCCGCCTGGTGCTGCTTTTTTAACAGAAGCTACTATAACATCACCAATGTTTCCCCATTTTCTGTGATGTCCACCAAGAACTCTTATACACATAATCTCTTTTGCTCCTGTGTTATCTGCAACTTTTAACAATGATTGTTGTTGTATCATGGATTAGTCCTCCCTTCAAATTATATTTAAACAACTAATTATTTAACTTTTTCCACAATTCTTACTAGTCTATATCTTTTATCTTTACTTAGTGGTCTAGTTTCCATTATTTCAACAATGTCGCCAATACTACATTCGTTGTTTTCATCATGAGCTTTAACTTTTAAAGTTTTATTAACTATTTTTCCATAAAGTGGATCTTTTTCTCTATCATCAATTCTAACAACAATAGTTTTATCCATTTTATTACTTACAACTTTACCTATTTTTGTTTTTCTTAAATTTCTTTCCATAACTTACCTCCTTACCACTAAATATTTTTCTCTTTCTTTGTTATTACTGTGTTTACTCTTGCAATATTTTTCTTTACAAGTTCCATTTTTTTAGGGTTATCAAGGCCATTTAAAGCATGTTGAAATCTTAATTTAAATAGTTCACTTTTTAATGCTTTTTCTTCTTTTCTTAAATCTTCTACGCTCATAGCTTCGTATTCTTTTATTTTACTAGATTTCATTTAGCACACTCCCCCTTCTTCTTGTTCTTTCTTACTTACTATTTTACATTTAATAGGAAGTTTTTGAATAGCTTTTCTTAAAGCTTCTCTACTTACTTCTTCAGAAAGTCCTGTTATTTCAAATAATACTCTTCCTGGTTTAACAACTGCAACAAAGTATTCTGGATTACCTTTACCAGATCCCATACGAGTTCCAGCTGGTTTCTTTGTTATTGGTTTATCAGGAAAAATATCAATGTATACTTTACCAACTTTTTTTGTATATCTTGAAAGTGTTACCCTTGTAGCTTCAATTTGATTTGCAGTAATCCAAGTTGGTTCTAAAGCAACAATTCCAAATTCACCTTTAGTTATTTTATTTCCTCTTGCTGCTTTTCCTTTTATTCTTCCTTTTTGTACTTTTCTAAATTTTGTTCTTTTTGGTGACAACATTTTTAGTTACCTCCTTTTTCTTGTTTTTTAGCAGGTAGTACATCCCCTTTATATATCCAAACTTTAACACCGATAATACCGTATGTTGTTTTTGCTTCTGCAAAACCATAGTCGATATCTGCTCTTAAAGTTTGTAGTGGAATTGTACCTTCACTATAATGTTCAGTTCTTGCAATTTCTGCTCCACCTAAACGACCAGATACTGCAGTTTTTATTCCTAAAGCTCCTGCTTTCATAGTTTTTTGCATTGCTTGTTTCATTGCTTTTCTGAAAGATATTCTTCTTTCAAGTTGATTAGCTATAGATTCTGCAACTAATGTTGCTGCTAAATCTACATCTTTAACTTCTACAATGTTAAGTGCAACATCTTTACCAATTTTTTTGTTTAATTTTTTTCTTAATTCTTCAATAGCTGCTCCACCTTTACCGATTATCATACCTGGTTTTGCAGTATATACATCAACTTTAACATTATCAGCTTTTCTTGAAATATCTAATTTATATATTCCTGAAGCTTTTAGTGTTTCTTTTAAATATGTACGTATTTTGTAATCTTCAACAAGATTGTTAGAAAAATCTTTTTTATTTGCATACCAAGTTGAAGACCAATCTTTTATAATTCCAACTCTAAGTCCGTGTGGACTAACTTTTTGCCCCATAATATTTACCTCCTTACTTCTTTAAGCTTCTGTTAATACTACTTTAATATGGCTTGTTCTTTTTCTGATTCTATCTGCACTACCTTTTGCTCTAGGTAAAATTCTTTTCATTGTAGGTCCTTGGTTTGCATATATTTCAGATATAACTAATTTTGTTTCATCCATATGATGATTATTTACAGCATTTGCAATAGCTGATTTTACTAATTTTTCAACCATTGGTGCAGCTGCTTTATTTGTATATTTAAGTATTGCAATAGCTTCTTTTGCACTTTTTCCTCTGATTAAGTCTATAACAATTTTAACTTTTCTAGCACTTATTCTAGCATGACGAAGTTCTGCTACTGCTGTTTTTTGTTCTACAACTTTTTCTTCCATTTTAAGGCTCCTCCTTTTTTAGATTCTTACTTATTTTATTGAAGATTTTTTATCTCCTGAATGTCCTCTGAAAAGTCTTGTTGGAGCAAATTCTCCTAATTTATGTCCTACCATTTCTTCTGTAACATATACTGGTACATGTTTTCTTCCATCATGTACAGCTATTGTATGACCAATCATTTGAGGATATATAGTTGAAGCTCTTGACCAAGTCTTTAACGCTTCTTTTTTATTTTCTGCGTTTAATTTTTCTACTCTTGCTAGTAGTTTTTCATCACAATAAGGTCCTTTTTTAAGCGATCTTGACATATTCTATCCCTCCATTATTTTCTATTTCTTCTTTTAACAATATATTTATCTGTTGGATTTTTTGTTTTTCTTGTTTTGTATCCAAGTGCTGGTTTACCCCAAGGAGTCATTGGTCCTGCGTGTCCTACTGGAGCTCTACCTTCACCACCACCATGAGGGTGATCACAAGGGTTCATAACAGATCCTCTAACTGTAGGTCTAACGCCCATATTTCTTTTTCTACCAGCTTTACCTAGTGAAACATTTTCATGTTCTAAGTTTCCAACTTGACCAATACATGCTCTACAATCAACAAGTATAAGTCTCATTTCACCAGATGGCATTCTTACATGTGCATATTTATCTTCTTTTGCCATAAGTTGTGCAGACATTCCAGCACTTCTTACAAGTTTAGCACCTTGACCTTTGTGTAATTCAATGTTGTAAATCATTGTACCAACTGGTATTGATCTAATTGGCATACAGTTACCTGGTTTTATATCAGCTTTTTCAGATGATATAACTTTATCTCCATCTTTAAGACCAACTGGAGCTATAATGTATGCTCTTTCTTTATCTTCATATTCAATTAAAGCTATGTTTGCAGTTCTGTTTGGATCATATTCAATACCAATTACAGTTGCTTCCATATCCACTTTATTTCTTTTAAAATCAATTATTCTATATTTTCTTCTGCTTCCACCACCATGATGTCTTACAGTGATTTTACCTTGAGCATTTCTACCTGCATTTTTCTTTAATGGTGCAAGTAATTTTTTCTCAGGTGTGCTTTTTGTAATTTCATCGCTTGCTAGTAATTTTGTATTTCTAAGTGATGGAGTAACAGGTTTAAATGATTTTATTCCCATTTTTTACTACCTCCTAGCTATTAGTTCCAAATGCTGAACTGATTTCCTCAATTTCAGTTTTGTATTTTCTATTTAATTTAGTTTCTTTTCCACCTTTTGCAAGATATTTTTCCTCTGAAGGATTTGTATCTATAGTTACTATTGCTTTTTTCCAAGCTTTAGTTTTTCCTTGGTGTACTCCAACTCTTTTATTTTTACCATCGTATCTTAATGTGTTAACACTTTTTACCTTAACTCCGAAAAGTTCTTCAACTGCATTTTTGATATCAACTTTTGTAGCTGTAAGAGCAACTTCGAAAGTATATTTACCAATAGCGATGTTTTCATAACTTTTTTCAGTCATTATAGGTTTTATTATAACGTCTTCTGCAAATTTCATTATGCGTACACCTCCTCTAATTTCTTAATAGCGTCTTCAGTTACTACTAAATTATCATATTTTAATAAATCAAATACGTTAATTGTATTAACTAAAGTAGTTTTTACATTTTCAATATTTCTTGCTGATGCTTGAACATTTAAGTTTTTCTCACTTAAAACGATAAGTGCTTTTTTAGTATTTAAGTTATTTAATACTTTAACCATTTCTTTAGTCTTGATTTCTTTTAATTCTAATTTATCAACAACTATTAATTCTTTTTCTTCTACTTTAGAAGTAAGCACTGATTTTAAAGCAAGTTTTCTCATTTTTTTAGGAATTGCATATTTATATGATCTTGGTTTTGGTCCAAGTGCAATACCACCTTTCATCCATTGAGGAGCTCTTATAGAACCTTGTCTTGCTCTACCAGTTCCTTTTTGTCTCCATGGTTTTCTTCCACCACCACGAACTTCTGCTCTTGTTTTAGTTGATCCTGTACCTTGTCTTTGATTAGCTAAATAATTAACTAATGCAGTATGTACAACTATATCATTAACATCTACGCCAAAAACATTTTCATTAAGTTCGATATCTTTTACTTTTTTACCTTTCATATCTAAAACGTCTACTTTAAGCATTTTATTTCCTCCTTCCTTTCACTTTATCCTACTTTACAGTTTCTCTAATTCTTAAAACTGCACCTTTAGCTCCAGGAACAGATCCTTTAACTAAAATAACATTTTTATCTGTATCAACTTTAACAACTGCTAGGTTTAATATAGTTGATGTAACATCTCCCATATGTCCTGGTAATTTTTTACCTTTAAATACTCTACCTGGTGTTGTTGTAGATCCCATAGAACCTGGTCTTCTATGATACATAGAACCATGAGCCATAGGTCCTCTATGTTGACCATGTCTTTTAATATTTCCTTGGAAACCTTTACCTTTAGATGTACCTTGAATATCAACTCTATCCTCAGTAGTAAAAGTATCAATTGTAATTTTGCTTCCAATTTCATACTCATCTAAATTTTCTACTTTGATTTCTTTTAAATATTTTTGTAATTCTACTCCAGCTTTTGCAAAAATACCTTTCATTGGTTTATTTGCATTTTTTTCTTTGATTTCTCCAAAACTTACAACAATTGCATTATATCCTTCTTTTTCAGCAGTTTTTTTAGCAACTACAGTACAAGGTTTAACTTCAATTGCAGTAACTGGAATTGCAACTCCATCTTCAGAGAAGATTTGTGTCATTCCAACTTTTTTACCGTAAATTTCTTTTACCATTTTGTTTTCCTCCCTTTAATTTTTAGCTTTTAAACTTCATATTTAAAATATACAAACACTTAGTATAGGGTATGTCATTGCCTTATTTCATAGGATGACTACTAAATATTTTAAAAGTTTAATTATAATTTAACTTCGATATCAACACCTGCAGGCATATCTATTGACATTAGTGCATCAACAGTTGCTTGGTTTGGTTTGATAACATCGATAACTCTTTTATGAGTTCTCATTTCAAATTGTTCTCTTGAATCTTTATGTTTATGTGGAGAACGTAATATTGTAATAATTTCTTTTTCTGTTGGTAGTGGAATTGGTCCTGAAACTTCTGAACCTGTTTTTTTAGCCACTTCAACAATTTTTGATGCTGCTTGTTCTAGCACTACATGATCATAAGCTTTAAGTCTTATTCTCATTTTTTTAGTTTGTTCTTTTGCCATATGTAAAACACTCCTTTTCTATAACATCTCAGCGTCACAAGTTTTACACTACCCCGTGTGTTTCTTTTTTAGACACATAAAAACCAAATTTTACTCAAAATAAAACTTGGCAAATACATATCAATTATACTTGCCGCCTGATTTTAAACCAGACATGCTCCATAAGAGTTCCCTACCTCGATGGGTAGCCACATCTTACTTCAACGCAAATCAACATCATTATTATAACTTATTTTTTTAAAAAAAGCAATAGTTTTTTAAAAAAAAGCCAAAATTATACCGTTTCCGTCCCTTTGTAATATTTTTGTAATATATTTCTTAGGCTCAGAAAAAAAGAGAAAAATCATATTTAGACTTTTCCCTTTTTTATAAATGATAAGTAAAATAGAATGTCAAAACCTGTTATCCAAGCAAATATATGACATATATCTTCATAATATAGAGATAAGAAACTATACTCAGTTATGTCGAGTTTTAAATCTTCAACATCATTTTTTTTGGCTCCACATAAACTATATACCTCTATTACCTTTTCTTCATATGGACTCAAATCGTAAAGTGCCTCGCCTTCTTGACCTTCAGGATTATACTTCAAAATTACATCATAATTTACCTTAACAGTTATTTTCTTACTACTCTTATTTTTTATCATAATGTAATCATTTGATATATATTTTGGAGCATAGTTTGAATATTCTATATTATTTCTTCCTGCTTTACTATCATTTTCGATTGCTACTACTAACAATAACAGAATAACATTTATTGTTAGTAGTATCTTGAATATAAATATTAAATTTGACCTAATGTGATTTCTGCATGAAATCCCTCCCATTATAATTTATAATTTTAAACTATTTTTTCTTTTCTATACTATATAGTATAACATTTTTTCTATCTAAAGTAAAGTAATTTTAATTAATTATGTATACGAAAATAAGGCCTTTATTCAAAAGCCTTATTAATTTATGAATTTTCATTATTTTCGTTTAAACTTAACAAATCAATTTCCGCTGTAACGTTTATATCAATATTATCTTTTATATTTTCTAAAACATATACATTTTCTCCATTGATTACCTTAGGTTGAAGTTCCTTTTCCTCTCCCCTTATTACTGTCTTAACAATCAAATTACTCATTTCATATCCATCTTTTACAGCAATTTTAAATTTATAATTACTGTTATATTTAAATTCTCCTAATTCAGGTTTTTCAATGTCAATAATTTCAATGTTATCTGGAACATTTTTGTTAACTGTATACACACTATCTAAATAATGTACATTTGGACAAACACTCTCTAGATATTCTGCATAATTTACATCACTTCTATTATTATCAACATATATATCTTGTATATTTGTTGTTTTATAAAAGGCTAAACTATGTATTGTTTTTACACTCGAAGGTATTTTTACAGTTTTTAGGTTTGGACATTCTGCAAATATTCCACGTGGAAGTTCAGTAATACCTGATGCAATTTCAACCTCTTTTAAACCTTTTGCGCCCCTAAACATATCGCTTACAATAGATTTGAAGTTTGTTCCTACTCGTTCGATACCTTCACATTCTAAGAAAGACGAGCCTCCACTAACTGAATATTTATATCCAAATGATTCTAAATCTAAGCTCTTAAGCGAATAACATCCCATAAAGATTCCATCCATATCTTGTGTTTCAATATTCTTCCCAACAATACTTTTTAGATTTATACAATGTGCAAATGCAAGTCTACTACAATTAATTCCATCCCCAACGTCTATTTTCTCTATTCCTTCACATAATGCAAAAGCTGATTCTGCAATCCTATATATTTTATCTGGAAATTTTAAAGTTCCACTAATTGAGCTACATCCCTCAAAGGCTTCACTATCAATATAACTAAGATTTTCACTTAAAATCAATTCTCCTGTAAAGTTATAGCAATTAAAGAATGCCCTTCTATTAATTCTTTTTACGTTATTAGGAATTATCAATTGTCCAGTAAATTTTGAATTTTCAAACGTAGAATCCCCTATATTTTCTATGCCACTTCCAATTTTTAAAGGTATTTCACTTAAACAATCAGAAAAAGCATAACTTCCTAACTCCTTAACACTATCAGGAATAACAAGTTCTCCTTCAAGATATTTGCATCCATAGAACGCACGAGATTCAATTTTTGTTACTGAACTTGGTATATTTACTTTCCCTTTTTTGGCTGGTAGACACCTTATAAGTCGTGTCATATCCTTACTATATATAATATCATCTACAACTGTAAAATTAGGATTATCATCTGTAATTGCCACCTTTTCCAAGTTATTACATCCATAGAAAATTATTTCATCACTTTGTTTTTTCAAACTAGATAATACTGATGATTCAATATACAATGTTTTTAGATTCTCACATTCTAAAAATGCATTGTATGAAATACTCTCTACTCCTTCTTTTACTATACCTGTTTTAACTTTTTTATTTCTATAGTAATACCCAATTTCAGAAGCATCATAAATTTTAGTATTATCAAATGAATTAGTTCCTACACTTCTTACACTGCCATTTACAACCAATTTTTCAAGATTTTCACAATTATAAAAACATTTTTCACCAAACGATACATCATTTGAATTTATTATAAGACTTGTAACACTTTTACAATTTGCATAAGCATATGCACCTACTGATTTTACATTTTCTGGTATAATTATATCTGGGTTAAATTTTGTAAGTCCATAAAATGCATAATCTCCTATATATTCAACACCTTTTCCAATTGTAATTTTTTCTATAGAACTGCAACCACTAAAAGCACTCTTGTTTATATTTTTTACACTATCTGGTATTTCAACTTGTGTTAAACCTATACAACCTTCAAAAGCTTTCTGACCTATAGTAGTTACACTATCTGGTATTATTATATTTGTTAAACCTGTACAATCAGCAAAAGCTTTGTCGCCTATATCCGTAACTTTATTTCCCAGCGTAACGTTTACTAATTTTTCACAGCGATAAAAACTTGGCACATTACCTGATAATATGGTTAAATCAGTTATATTATTACAATTATTAAATACACTATTTTCTAAACTACCACCTAAAATTTTAACATTTGTTAAGCCTCTACAATTATAAAAAGCTCTATCTGATATTTTATTTATAGTACTTGGTGTTTCTAATTTTGTTAACCCATAGCAATTACTAAATGCATACTTTCCAATCGTAGTTATTCCTTCGCAAAGTGTTATATTCTTTAAATTTGTACAACCATTAAATGCATAATCATCTATACATTTAATACTATTTGGTATTGATATAGAAATTAAATTTTTAAATCCATCAAATGCATAAGCACATATTTGATTTGTTCCATCTATTATACTAATAGTAGTATTGGATGGCATTGCTCCTCTATAGCAATATAATTTTTTACCTAAATATACAACCCCTGCATCTTGTGAATTAAACCATGCTGTATTTGAAAATACATTTTTGCCAAAATTTATATTATTATCAGGTAAATTTATTATTGATAAAGACGTACAATTTAAGAATGCATTACTATTAATATTTTCTACACTTTCTGGTATATTGAGTTCTTTTAAAGCCATTGCATCTTGAAAAGCATTTTCACCAATACTCTTAACACCATTACCAAGATTTAATGTTTTTAGACTATACAAACCCGAAAAAGCTTGATTACCTATTGTTTGAACACTATCGGGAATAGTAATTTCAGTAATATCTGTACATCCTTCAAAAGATGATGAGTTAATTTTTTTAACAGAATTTCCAATTTTTAATTCCGTAACACCTGTGCATCCTTCAAATGCAGAGTAGCCAATTGTTTCCACAGAATCAGGTATAACCAAAGTTCCTGTTATTCCTGTACATCCGTAAAATCCATAGTAACCAATTTCTCTCACAGAATTCGGTATAGCCAATGTTCCTGTTATTCCTGTGCATCCAACAAATGCATAGTCGCCAATTTTTTCCACAGAATCTGCAATATTTACTTTTTTAATATTCTTACAATATTGAAATGCACCCTTTTCTATCATAGTTACTGGTTTCCCATCTATTTCACTTGGTATATCTATTGTGGTAACCGAAGTATCACTTAGTCCAACTATTACAATATTACCATCATTTGATACACTATACTTAAAAACACCAAATGTATCTGCATTTACATTACTTTTTACTGCTACTATTGGTATTACAAATAATACCAATAATAGCAAAGTAACTATAATTCTTTTACGTATTGCTACTTTATTTTTCAAAAGACTCACCTCTTTTCCTTTTTATTTGCGTAATTGCATATAAAACACCTATTGATAAAATTAGAATAATAATAACACTAAATATACAATCTCCAGTTGAAGGAGTATTTGTTTCATTAGAAATTACAGGTGTTTCTGGGTCTTCAGGTTCATTAGGAACAATTGATTCATCTGGTTCCTTAACCTTGGTATAATAATATATAACCTCTGTTTCTTTCTCTGTCACCAAACCATTTTTATTCTCTGGTTCAACTACAAGTTCATAACCATCAATTTCTATACTATTTGTTGTATATTTTTCCCCTTCTTCTTTTGTAATAATTTCAGTTTTACTCACTTCTTCTTTTGTATTTATATCTAAATATTTTATAACTACTTTACCAATGTTCTTTTCATAGTAAAAAATTATGTTCATTTGTCCTTTTTCAAGTTTTCCACTTACTGTTTCAGTCATACTAGCTATTAATTTATAATGTGGTATTGATTTAGAATTTACAATATATTCATCACCTGCAAATCCGTTTATTATTTGATCTTCAATAAGTTTATTACCTGTTTTTTCTTCCACATAACTCACTATAAGTTTTGATGATGATTTTTTAAATTTAACAGAAACTTCTTTATCTTCAGTAACATTAACAAATTGTCCAAGTTCAACAGTTCCATTATCATTTGATGTAAATTCAACATTATTTCCATTTATAGATATCGTATCTATTTCGTAATTTTTATCAGGAATTACTATTATTTTTTTACTTGAATTCATACCATATTTAACTTTCTCTAAATATTCTTCACCGTTTCCGGTAATTGTTCCACCCTCATTTTCACATTTAGTCTTAACAGTGAATTCTTTAGTTTTATAATAATAGTATATATTAATTTCATTTCCCTCTTCATTTCCAGTAATTATTCCTTTTATGTTATCACTATGTGATGCTAAAACGTATTTATCTAAAGTTACAGTAAGAGGTAATGAATTATATTCCTCATTAACATTTTTATACTCTACTCTATCTTGAGCTATTTTTTTATTAGTATCTATATCATAAAAATATGTTGTTATTTTTACAGGTAACTTTTCATAGTAATATATAACTTCTGTCCTATCAGTTGATATAGTTCCATAAGCATTCTGTGGCAATTTATCTGTAACCAAAGAATATCCATTAATACTATTTTTTATCTCTGTCATATATGAGGTACCAATTTCACCACGCAATTGAAGAGTTGGACAGATTTCTTCTGTTGTATTATTTACATAATATTTTACATCTACTATTCCAAGCTTTGACTTTTCTACAAATTTAGCTAGGATATCTTTATTTTGTGTAACATTTGTAAATTTAGGTAAGGTAACTGTTCCATCTTCATTTGGTGTAAATTCAATTTCATCACCATTTACCATGATTTTAGATATTGAATATCCCTCATCAGGTGTAACAACTATATCCTTCGTTGAGTCTTTACCATATTTTACTTTTTCAAATACAGAGGTATCCATACCAGATATTTTTCCATGTCCATCTGTAGCTGTGGAAATATTATATTCTTTAAGTGAATTATATACAATAATCTCTTGTCTTTCTGGATAGTTTGATGCTTCTTTAGTAATATTTAATGTTGATGTTGGCCTAGTACTATTATAACTATCCGTACCACTAGTAACAAGTATTTTGTTATCATCTAATACTTCAGTGTTTGGCCAATTATATACATCGTTTGGAATATTCTTATTTTGGGTACCATATTTATATTCTGATATTTTTTCAAAATCATTTGAATATACTAATACGCTACTTAGTGTTGAAAGAATATAATTTCCTTCTTTTGTTTTCTTAATATCAATAAAGCAATTAGTATCATCACTATTATCTTTGATCCAATCTACTCTTCCATCTCTATTAATTTTCATAATTGCACCAGACCAGTCGTATTTACTTTCTCCACCATAAGCACCATATGCTGCAGAGTCACAGACACTTCCAACAAATACGTACCCATCTTCAACTTCAACAACATCTCTTAATAAAGCATCAAAACTTACTCCTCTTGATCCAGCATTAAAAATTCTACCAAAAATTTCTTTGCCATCATTATCTAACTTATATAGCATTTGAGCATCTTGTTGCCTATATGATATATATACCAAGCTACAATTTTGACTATCTTCATAAACTCTTACAACCATATCATCATTGTGTGTGTCATAATAACCACTATATAGATTTTTCTTCCATATTTCTGTACCATCCATGCTTAATTTTTGTACATTTACAAACGCAGAATGGTTTCCATAAGCATAATCTGCTGAATTTTTATCATCACTGTTATCAACTGATGCATATGTTACCAATAAAATATTTCCATCATTTGAAATAGTAAAATCCCCATATTTTGTATTATAGTTAGTTGAATTTATTTTTTGTTTCCATTCAATACTTCCACTGCTTGTATATTTTACTAAATAAGCAGGAGATAAAGCAAGATATCCTCCATCATATGTTTGGACAACCTTTTTTAGGCCATTAGTATAACCATCATATGCCAAATTTAATGAACTATTTTGCCACACAACATCAAAGTCTTTGTTATATTTTGTAATAGTTCCATAATGAACTCCTACATATCCTCCATCGCTTGTTTTAGAGATATAGTTTTCTTTTATATCACTGCTTTCCCATTCAAGTGACATACTGCTCTTTCCTTCAGATGATTCTCCAATACCAAAATAATATGTATATTTTTCCCTGTCAGAGATATCATATCCATCTAGAGCCTGAACTTCTATAACTCTATATAATCCTGTTTTTAATTGTTCGCCAATTGTTCCATTTTTGTCAGTTTCAAGAATTTGGTACTCAACACCATTTATGATTTCTTTTTTTCCTACTTCTCTATCATTAACATCTTTGGCAACATTTAGCGTTTCTGTTCCGTCTTCATTTTTAGTAACTTCGTTTATAGCAAATTTAACACCCTTTAAAAGTTTACCTGTTTCTTCATCTTTTTTCACGATTGTGAATATACTCTCATTTGCAATTTCAACAGAAACTTTATCATTTTCTATAAATGCATCATTTCTAAAGTTTCCTTTTATCGTTTTTAATTTCCATTTTCCATCTTCTTTATTGGCTACAAATTTTATTTCATCGTTGTTTAAAACATATCCACTAGCAGCTTTTTCTTCTTTTAAAGTATATTCAACGCCCTCATACAAATTTAAACGTATTTTTCCATTTTTATTAGTTGTATATGTTGTGCCATCTTGTATCCATCTACCTTGTATACTAAATACTGTATTGGGTATTGACTTTTCAGTATTTTTATCAACTTTTGATAGTTCAAAAGTATAAGAATTTACCTTTTTGTTTTCTATATTTAATGTAAGTGTAGGTCTACTTCCCTCTTTCTTTACAACATTACTATCCTGCTTTATAACTCCAGATAAAGTTTGTAATTTATATACACCATTTTCTGATGTAACTTTAAAGTTAATATCTTCGACTAAATCTTCATATCCTTCTGCATACGTTTCTCTTAAAGTATACATCTTATCTTGATATAATCTAGGTACTCTTATATTACCTTCTACATTTGTTACAACAGTCATTTTTTCATCTGAAGAAATAATATCAAATTTAACATTTGAAAGCTTTTTTTCAGTAGCATATTCGAACTTATTAATATCTAGTATGTATTTTGCTTTTGTATCTAAATCAATTTCTCCTACATACTTTTCATCTTCTAGTGCACTAGATAGTCCTCTTATACTTCCCTCTAACACTTTTATTTTAAGTTCATTATTTTCTAAATAGGTATTAAATCTTATTACCTGAGGATCCTTTTCGTAATTTATGTTTTCTTGCTTTTCAACTAAAGTATACTCTTTCTCTAAAAATATATTATCAAATCTAATCTTGCCATTTACGTCAGTAGTTTTGGTAACCTCGTTTTCTCCATCTTTAATACTATACACTGAATCTTTCACTTTTTCATTTGAAAATTCTTCATATTTTATCAAATCCAAATTTAGTCTTTTAGCAATAAGTACACCTACTCTTGTAGTTTCAATTTGCTGTGCTAATTTCCCTTCAGATGTCAAAAGATCAAAATATACAGCATGTGTTGAATATGATATTTGATTATATTGTGCATCTCCAGAAATTTCAAAATCATAGTAGAAAGATAATGTATCTCCTGTTTTAAGTGTTAATGCACTTAAATCAATTATATATGATTTTATTTTAGAAAAGTCTGATGGTGATTCTACCCATTCATTATTGCTATCGTTTATATCCTTTGTTACATCATCTTTTTGTGAATAATATATTTTAACTTTATCTTTTATTTCTTCAGGAACTTTTATACCACTATTTGTCATATACGTATTAAAATCTGACCCAACTTCTTTTCCGTTGATTATATATGTATTATTTTTAGTAGGTATTTTTCCAACAATAAATGTATTTTTTATTCCATCCCCTGAATAATTATTTAAAAGTTTAACCTTTACAGTATGTCTTTTAGTTAAGCTATCTTTATCAATTTCAAGTTTTCCAGATGGTCTTGCAACTACTTTGCCATTTTCATCAAGTATTTGTTCATTAGTAAGCAAACTATTTGGAGCAATTATATTTATTGTCTTTTCTCCGTATCCAACAAAATCTGAAGTACTGTTATTATTATTTATATCATATATGTCTTTTTTTCTGATATTTATATCATATATATCATTATTTGGGTTATATGCATATATTTCAATGTTTTCAGATGTAGTTATTGTCATTGGATCGCACTCAATATTTGTATTCATATCTATGTCAAAATTTAATGGTTCATTATTAGAAGTTACAATTTTAATGAAAACATTTCCATCTTTTTCATATTTTTCACTTTGTGAAATAATAACATTTGAATTACTAGTTCTAATACTATTTATATTTACATTTGTAACCTTACTTGGAAATTTAATTAAAAATGTACCATTAACCCAACTTTTTTCTAAATCATTTTGAGCCTTTATTTTTATATCAGTATTAGTTATAACTTGACTTGAAAAATCTGTTTTCGATGTTTCAAGTAAAACGTTAGAAATTGGAGATTTATAATCAGCATAATCAACAAAATTTACCTGATTATCTGCTGTAGCTTTACCATAACTATATACTTTTTCTTGCTTTAACAAGTTTTCTATTGAAATTTCATTTGTTAGTTCAAGATAATTTATTTCTTTTACATTATGAATTTGAATAGTTCCATAATTTTCTTTTCCCTCAACGACATCACTAGTAATAACTTTTATTCTTTTTATATCGTCTGGATACGTATATTTATTTTTAGCTTCTTCAATATTTAATTCTTTTATTAATTCGTTTGTATCTGCATTATATATTTTTATTTTTCCGTCTTTACCTAATAAATTTTCAATATCACCGGCAAAATAAATCTCTTTATTTCGTATACAATTTGGGAAAAATATGCCAATTGAATCTCTTTGAGTTTGTTCAAATTCCAAATGTCCAGAATTTGTATTTTTAATACGTACCGTTTGCCATATAACTTCATATGTATCATTTATTACATTTTGCTTATCAGTATATGCATTTATTGCATTACGTTTACTAAGCAAACCTTTTATATTTGAACTACATATATAATGTCCATTTGGAATATTGTTCTCTGAATATGTAACAATAATGCTTTTCTTATCAACATTGCTCTTAGTTACACTTTCTCCTGTAACTTTTAAATTGTTATATCCCTCATAATATGCCTCAACTGGTATTTCAAGCATTAGCTTTTTAGTTTCATTAGTATTTAAAAATGCCTCCTTTGGATATGTAACACTGACTTTTATATAGTCATGATTTGAAATTTCAAGGTTTACTATTCCATCATCAATTAAAGAGTTTGATTTTTCTACAACAAATTTTCTTGTAGAGCTATCATATTTACCGTTTCCAGTTAGGACTTCAACATTTATTGGATTATATCCATTCAGTTGTGGAATAACACCTTCAACATGTAACTTTGACAACATTAATTGGTGTTTCATTTCTTTTACTTCGATTTCAAAATCAACCGTATTATTTGTACTATCTAACTCATAATTTTGATATTTATTTTGAATTGAAGCCTCTACCTCACCATACCAATCAACAATTAAATTAACTGATTTTCTTATAGTTTGTTCATTTCCATTTTCATCAATATAAGTACCAGTAAATGTAATTTCATTATCTTTTACAGAATAATTATTTATGTTACCATCTTGTATTGCCTTTCGGATATCATTAGTATAATTATAATCTCCACTTTTTATTGTACCTTGTATTAAAGCATTTGTTCCCTCTGTAATTTCTTTTAGTTCTATGTCTTTAGTATTAGATGAAATATAATTTTTTGATATAACATCACTTTCAACTAGAGCCGTAGATAAATAAAAGTTTTTTCCATTTATTGATATACTCGCATTTTTTAATGTACCAAGTCCATTAACATTAAGTTCCATATACAAAGTATCTTGCTCACCTATTTTTTTACAGGTTCCTCTTAACTTTTCTGCTTTTCCATCTCCGTCTATATCCTTAAGTACATAAGCATCAAACCTAACATTTGAACTTTGAGTAGCATCTTCATTCTCTTTTACAAGATCATATTTTTGTGCCATTTTACTACTTAGTTTATCATCTTTACTTTGCAATTTTACTACATTAATGCCAAACAGCATAACAACTATCATTAAGGCAACTAAAACAGTTCCACCCACATATGAATAAAGTTCTTTTTTGTTATTTATGCATATTTTCTTTTCCATATAAAATCCTCCCAATAAAATCCCTTTTCCGACATTATTATTTAAAATTATACATATTTAATATTGTTTTTTCAACAAATAAAAATTTATATAATAATAGTCTGTGATATTTTAAAACGTAAATTCTCTATTTATGATATATTTATTTTTTTTTTATTACTTTTTTGTTACAAATGTTTGCATATATGGAAAAAAAGCTTATATATATACACTTTTAACTATTTTATTAAATTAAAATAGAAAAACACTAGGCATTTAAATGCTTAGTGTTCATCTCTAATTATCACTTCCAAATAATTCATCAAATTTCTTTTCAAGCTCTTTTTGTAAATCAAATCCTGTATCCTTTGTTTGTTGTTCTTTACCTGTACTTTCTGGTGTATAAGAAGGGCTAAATGATTCTACAGGTTTTTGTGAAGGTTGTGAATTTACCTTATTTATATTTCTTTGTTCCAAAATCTGCCTTGCTTTTTCTTCTCTTTTTCTTAGATGTTCTCTTACGTCCATAACTTTTACAGGTACATCATCAGTCTTTGGCATCTCAGATATATTATGAATTTCATATTGCTTTGCTACGTCTCTCATCGGATGATATTTAAAATACCATGCTTTTTTTGCTCTTATTGGTTTTAAAGTTCTAACTAAAAGTATTTCTTCATTTGGATCCAAACGTTTAAGTTCATCAACTGTCATAAGGTCTCTTCCTTGTTGTTGATGGCTAATAGAAACTCCTTGTTTTTCTCTTTCATCTTTATCTTTATTTACAGATTTATTCTTAACTCTTATTGTTTTTTGCCCTAAGCTCTTAGAAAAGTATTCGCAAGTTTTTATTGATTGACTTCCCAAGAATAGCTGTGTATCACAGTTACCAATTATATTTTCATATGTGTCTTTATACAATGATTCAAGTTGATCCAAAGATTGTACAACAATCGAAATACTTATACCTAAACTTCTTGTAGTACTAAGTTTTTTGTTAAAATCAGGTATTTGTCCAATATTTGCAAATTCATCAAGCAAGAAATAAACTTGATGATTCAATGTACCACCGTTTCTATCCGCTTGCAAATATAACTTTTGTAACATCTGGCTGAAAAAAATAGTTGATATAAAATCATATGTACTGTCTGAAGCTGAAGTTATAACAAACAGTGCAACTTTTTTATTACCTAAATCATCAAAATCTATATTGTTTGATGTGGTAATTTTTTGCATTGCAGGTGTATCAAACGCTGTAATTTTAGCAATAGTTGATACAACAATACTTTGCATTGTTTTATCTGCCGCTGTACTAAAGTTTTCATATTCTTTTCTTCCAGGATGTTCAGGTTTTAATTCATCAATAAATAATTTTTTAAATACAGTATCATCTGCTCCACCAGCTCTTATTATATTTATACAACTTGATAAATTTTGTTCTTCTTCTGGTAATACAGATATAACATAATATATTGCTGCCTTTAAAAGCATTTTTGCAGTTTCATCCCAAAAAGGATCACTTGAAGCAGCTCCTTCTTTTTTTGTTCCCATTACTATGGTGTGTGCAATTACATCTACACTTTGATGGTCAATTATGTGTGCAAGTGGATTATATCTATCACTATATTCAGGATTTACTAAATTAAATGCTCTAACCTCATACCCATTTGCTTTTAAATATCCTGATGTTTCTCTATATAATTCTCCTTTAGGATCTGTTATTACATATGAACCCAGACACTGTAAAATATTAGGTTTAATATAACAAGCTGATTTACCTGCTCCTGATCCGTCCAACAACTAAAACGTTTTTATTAATTAAAACTTTTTTTAGATCAGTTCCAAGATAATGGTCTTTACTTAAAATAAAACCTGACTTTCTATTTAATAATTCTCTTCCATCACTTGTTTTTTCATATTCTTCTCCATGTTTTGACCAATCGCTTGATCCGCTTTCTATACCATCATATTCACTCTCTTTTGCAAACTTTATTTTCCATGCAATAAACAATATAACTGTAATTATTAAAGTCCAAAATGACCACTTTATAAATCCGAAAAAATCTAAACCAATTGCTGTTATAAACTTAAAATTTGTTATATTTTTGATTAATCCCTCTATACAAGCAGAAAGTATACTCTCTCCTGTTTCCTTTGCACCATGTGCACACACGAACAAAGAGCCTACGATTACTATATCAAATAAAGCGTAGACTATTAAAAATGGTATAAATTCTTTCCATATTTTTTTTATTTTTTGTTCCATATTACTTCAACCTCTTAAAAACCTTTTGTTATCTTGTTATTAAATCATTTTCTCCGTCAATACTCTTACTATTTGGTTCATTTAGTTCATTTGGTTCTTCTTGTTTTTTATCTTCTATAACAATGCGAACATCATTATTATTAGAAACTTGCACTCCTTTTTCTGCAAACTCCTTAATTTGTGCTTTATGTTTTTGTTCAATTTCTTCTTCTAATGTTCTTTTAGTTTGTTCGTCAATTTCTAAATTTAAGACACCTAAACTTATTGTTTTTTTATCAAGTACATTTAAATCACTAAGTAAATCTTGTAATGCTACAGCTCTTGCACTTACTGCTCCCTTTATCATATTAAAATTCCTCCTTCAACTACATTTATTACTACATTTAAAATACATCTATTACTATGTTTCTGAATTATTTTTCCTCATCAAACCTTAATTCTAATACTATATATGGTTTATGTGGTAAAATTTTGCATTTACCTTTAACCCTTCCAGTAACTGGATCTGTATATAGCACGGGCTTAACCTCTTCACCTGTTTGAGTATCTATTATTGCAAATGTTCTTTTCATATTTGGTGTATATTCCACTTCTTTATACTCTACACCTTCTTGATTGTATAAAGAACCATAACTTAAAGGCACATTGGTTTCTATTGCCCTAAATCCTTCAGAATTTAATTCTCCGGTGCTAAGTATTGCTTTAGAGTTAGTAAGAGTAAGTAATACTATAAGCTGCTTCTCGTCATTATTAGGCCTTATTAAATTAAACTCTTTTCTAATCCTTCCATTTTCATTTGTATCAATACACTCTATTTTTTGTAAAGATAAAAGTGCATTTCCTCTTTTATACTCTTCTTCATTTTTTTCAACTAAGAAAGCTATTGTGCTCATACCTGGCATATCAACAACTTCAAATTTATTCATTTGTATTAAAGGTTCCATATCATACCTCTTTCTTAGATTATCTCTACCCTATTTATAATTATACTATATATATAAACTAATATCAATACATTTTTTAAAATTTTCATCTTTTTATGTGAATTTTTATGTAAAATAATCATTGACATTGTCAATTAATGTCAATGATTATTTATCAACTACCACCCGTACCAACTTTTATTACTTGTTGTTGTGCATTATATTTATCTCTCGAAAGCAATCCTGAGCTTATAACTTGGCCATTTAATTTTTTTGTTATATAGCTTTCGGATGTATAACCATTTACACCAGCTGTTGTAACAACTTGCCTACCATAAGGAAGACTATTATCATACTCGTATCTTGTTGTATATGGAATTGTTCCCGTTGTTGTCTGTGATAGTATAACCTCAGGATCATTGTCTTGCTTAGTTCCATATATACTTACATTTAAACTTCCACTATATGAAAATGAAGTAACAATTTTTATTGGTGTTTCTCTATTATTTTTAAACTTAAAGTCTAAAACTGGACTATACACTGTAGCATCTCTACTAGGTGGAACATAGCCAACTGGAAGGCCATGTTGATGTCTTTCCACTATCTCAAGGTTAGCCATCAGAACCGTATTATACAATGTAGATACCGTTTGACAAATTCCTCCACCCATTTCATTTACAGTTGTCCCGCCTTTAAAAGTTGCAGCAGCCTGGTAACCTTTTGAAGCAGTTGTATCTCCTATATTATTATTATATGAATAAGTTTCACCTGGTAAAACAACAACTCCATTCATATATGATAAAGCAATTTTTAGATTATTACTTCTTGCATAGCTTCCTGCAGGAAAATAAGTTGTATAACCAGCAAGTTTATCTTTACACAAATCTGCAGATATATCAACAAGCTTTACTTTAGGTTCAATTTTATTTACACCGAATTCAATAATTTTTCCTTCTTCTTTATTTTCTGGAAGTTCTAGTAATTCTTTTAATTTATTTACATCAAAATCAAATCCAACAACCTCTGCGACATATTTTTGTGGAGATACAGATTTATCTATATATGCATCCTTGGCTTCTCTTTTGACCTCACTATATACTTTATCCGCATCAAGTTTTTGTGGTGATTTTCTTTTTATATTAAGATCATATACATTTTTGTCACCATTCTCAAATGTTTTTATCACATTATTTTTTTCTTCGTCATAATTTATTGAATTACCTGTTTTTCCATTTACAATTACAAGTTTAGCATCTTTCTCATCCAAACTATATGAGTCATCTACAAACCTATCTTTTATGGATAAATCTATATTTTTTAATACATTGTCTAATTTCTCTTCATCATATAAATAGCTAGGTTCAATTTCAACTTTTGAAAACTTTGCCTTTAGTATTTTGAAATTATTAACAAATAGATTACTATTTCTACCATACTCCATTATACTTTGCACTGTTTTGTCAACATCAAATTTAAAATCAATATCTTCTGCTTTTATAGTATATATATTTTCCCCATCTTGATATATATCAATTTTTTCACTGGAATTTAAATCATTTGAAATGTTAGTAATAGTTTGAATTACTTCTTCAGAACTTTTTCCAGAAAAATTTTCATTAAATAAATACACATTTTTATATACATTTGAATTTAACTTGTTAACACAAGTAATAATTCCAAATATTATACAAATAAATAAAAAAATAGCTGCACAAGTAATAATTATTATTTTATTTTTCTTACTTAGTTTTCTCTTTTTGTTTGCTATATCAGTCTTTGGCGATACTGCAATATCCTTTTTATTATCATCTAATATTTCAATTTTAGAGCCATTTTCTACTAAGTCACTATCTTTTTTATCATCTGTTAGCATACTTGTATTTTCATTTTTTTTTGCCATAAACTCCCCCATACATGAATAACTTATTTATATATTATTACTCATTTCTATACAAAATTATTTCTTTCTTCTAATTAAAACAATAGGTGTAAGTGTCTTTTCTTGACCTGCTGGATTGTCTTTTATCATTTTTGCAAGTTCTTCATCATTATATTTTATAACATCTGATTTACCTAAAATTTCAGCATTAAAATCATTTGCATCTACAATCATTGCTTTAATTCCTAATTTTTCATATATCTCATTACAAACGCCAGTTGAATTTTCTGGTATTCTTATTCCAAAATCGTTATAATCTTCAAAAACATGTCCATAAAATCCATCAAGTCCACTAACTTCAGGGCCTGTAATTTCATAAAATACACCTTTTTTACCGAATAATTTACATACTCCACCTGCTATTGCAGCCCAAATTACTTTTAATCTTCCACAAAGATTAATTGCAAACTGCATTTTATATGGATTATCTACTCCACACCCTGCATCAGATCTCATAGCGAACTTAGATAAAAACTTAGCAAGTACTCCAACTTTCATATCTTTTTTGTATACTACTCTTTTTTGGCATAAAGAAATTATTTTTTCACTAATTGAAACTATATCATCTTCTTCATATATTGGTTTTACATATTTTTCTATAATATCTATATAACTTTCTCCAAGTTTTATATAATGTGTTTGTACAGCATGTCTTAAAAATTTTTCGCCATTTACTTCAATTTCCACATTTTTACCATCTAAGGCTTTAAATTCCATATAAATCACTCATTTCTTTTACATATTAAAAAGTATAATACAAACCCAAAAAAAAGTCAATAAAAACCCATCTAAAAAGATAGGCTTTTGTTAAAGTATTTCATAAGCCGGATTCTGTTTTAAATAGTCATTTATCTAGAATATACATTACTGTATATTTCAAGCCACCAACCACGAAAGATGACGGGCCGTCTTAGCCTTTCTTTTTTGGTGTTGCACCAAGTGGGGTTTACACCAATGCTATATCTCTATAACATTTTGTGAGCTCTTACCTCACATTTTCACCCTTACCATATAAATGGCGGTTATTTTCTGTTGCACTTTCCTTAAGGTCACCCTCACTAGACGTTATCTAGCACTATTGCCCTATGGTGTCCGGACTTTCCTCTTGAATAAATCAAGCGACTATTTGAAATACTTTAACATAATTATTATACCATAAATTTTTTAAAAAGTAAAGTAATGTAAAAGGTTCTCATTTCAAAGTAAAAGACTGACCTAGAAAAAAGTCAGTCTTTTTAATTTATATTATATTATATATTTTCAGTTTCTTCTTCAGTAAGGATTTTAGCAATATTTACAACTTTTCCTCCATCTGATGTTCTCATTAAAGTTACACCTTGTGTATTTCTACCAAGTACACTAATATCTTTTACATTTATACGTATTACAACACCTGTGTCAGTTATAAGCATAACATCATCTTTATCATTTACTATTTGTACTCCTATAATATGTCCAGTTTTAGCTGTAGTTTTATAAGTTAGAATTCCCTTACCTGCTCTTGCTTGCTCTCTATATTCTTCTACTTCAGTTCTCTTTCCAAAACCATTTTCAGTTATTGCAAGTATATAATCTTCATCATTTTTAATTGGTTCCATACCAACAACTTTATCATCTTTTGAAAGATTTATACCCTTAACACCCATAGAAATCCTTCCAACAGCTCTTACTTCTTCTTCCTTAAATCTAATTGACATACCTTGTCTTGTAACCATTATAATGCTTGTATTTCCATCTGTAATTCTTACATCTATTAGTTCATCATCTTCTTTTAAAGTTATACCTTGAATTCCAGTTTTACGTATATTAGAATATTCAGAAAGTTTTGTTTTCTTTATAAGACCATTTCTTGTAGCCATAAGTACAAATAATTCATCGTTATAATCATGAACAGGTATCACAGCAGCAATTTTTTCACCTTGTCCAAGTTGTAGTAGATTTACAATTGCCATTCCTTTAGCTGTTCTTCCAGCTTCTGGAATTTCATATGCTTTAAGTCTAAATACTCTACCTGTTGTTGTAAAGAACATAATATAATCATGCGTTGATGTAACAAATAAGTGCTCTACAAAGTCATCTTCACGTGTATTCATTGCTGTAAGTCCTTTTCCTCCACGTTTTTGACTTCTATATGTATCAGCTGCTATTCTCTTTATGTATCCAAAGTGAGTAAGTGTAACAACATTAGTTTCTTCTTTTATTAAACTTTCAATGTCAATATCACCTTCACCGTGAACAATTTCTGTTCTTCTTTCATCACCATATTTTTCCTTTACAGCTTGAAGTTCTTCTTTTACAATATTTGTTACTAAGTGCTCATCTGCAAGAATTGCTCTATATTTAGCAACAAGTTCTAGTAACTCGTTATATTCATTTTCAATTTTTTCCCTTTGTAATCCAGATAATGTTTTAAGTCTCATTTCTAGAATAGCGTTAGCTTGAATTTCATCAAGTCCAAAATTCTTCATTAATCTTTCAGCTGCATCGTCATATGAGGCTCTAATTATTTTTATAATTTCATCAATATGATCAATTGCAATTCTAAGGCCTTCTAAAATATGAAGTCTTGCTTCAGCTTTTGCAAGATCAAATTTAGTCCTACGAACTACTATTTCTTCTCTATGTTTTATATAATAATGCAATATTTCATTTAGCTTTAGTACTCTTGGTTGATTATCAACAAGAGCAAGCATTAGCATACTTTGAGTTGTTTGTAATTGGGAATGTTTATATAAAAGATTTAACACAACATTTGGATTAGCGTCTCTTTTCAATTCAAATACAATTCTAATACCTTCCCTGTCTGATTCATCTCTAAGATCAGATATACCTTCTATTACTTTATCTTGAACTTGTTTAGCAATGTCTTTAATCATTTGAGCTTTATTTACTTGATAAGGTATTTCAGTAACAACTATTTTATATCTTCCTCTTGAATCCTCTTCAATTTCTGCTTTGGATCTTACACAAACTTTTCCTCTACCTGTTGTATATGCACTCTTTATTCCTTCTTTTCCTACAATAGTTGCTCCTGTTGGAAAATCTGGGCCTTTAATATATTGCATTAATTCTTCATTTGTGATTTCTGGATTATCAATCTGTGCACATACCCCATTTATTACCTCTGTTAAATTATGTGGTGGAATATTACATGCCATTCCAACAGCTATACCATAAGAACCATTTACAAGCAAATAAGGAAATGCAGCAGGTAAAACTGATGGTTCTTTTAGTCTATCATCATAGTTTGGTACAAAATCAACAGTATCTTTATCTATATCTGTTAACATTTCAAGTGCTATTTTCTGTAATTTAGCTTCTGTATACCTCATAGCGGCTGGAGGGTCGTTATCAACTGATCCAAAATTACCATGTCCATTTACAACTGGATATCTAAGTGAAAAATCTTGTGATAAACGAACTAATGCATCATAAATTGCAGCATCACCATGTGGGTGATAATTTCCCATAACTTCACCGACAATACCTGCTGATTTTCTAAATGGTTTTTCAGGCCAAAGTGCAAGTTCACTCATAGAATATAAAATTCTTCTATGTACAGGTTTTAAACCATCTCTAACATCTGGAAGTGCACGAGAGGCTATAACGCTCATAGCATAATCTATATATGATCTTTTCATTTCTTCCTCAATTTTCACAGGCACAATTGTTTGTGACGATAAAAAGTTTTCATCATTAATGTCCATTTTCATACCTCCATTTAATACCACTTTATTATACTAGAAAAAATACAAAAAAGCAAGCCAAAATTATTGAATTTTAAAGAATTTGTGATATAATGTAAAAAAGTTGAAATACTAAAGGGGATACATATATGAAGTATAAAAATTACTATGAAATATTAAATATAAATAGAAAAAGTACTAGAGACGAAATAAGAAATTCATTTAGAAAGCTAGCTAAAAAATACCACCCTGACACTAACAAAACTCCCGAAGCAGAAAGCATGTTTAAAGATATAAATGAAGCTTATGATGTTTTAACAAATGATGAAAAAAGAAGAAAATATGATAGACAAGTAGCAAAGTATGGTTATGGAATAGTTGACGCAGACTCTAGTCTTTCAAATGTAAAATATGAATTTAAATCAGGTGTTAATGTTATAAATGATTTATTAAATACTATTCTTGGTTTTAAAAAAGATGATGCTCAAAATTTTGGAGACATTAATAACGTGCCACCGTCTAAGGACGAAAAAAAACCTAAGCAAAAACCTGAAAAAGGCAAAGATATAATTTCAAATATTGAAGTAAGTCTTGAAGAAGGTTTTTTTGGAGCTGAAAAGAAAATTGCTATTAAATCATATAAAACAGGATTAAATACGTTCTCAGTAAACATTCCAATAGGTATTCAAAATGGTGATAGTATACGACTTGCTGCACTTGGAAATCCAGGAAAAAATGGTGGTAAAAATGGTGACTTAATTATTCATGTAAAGCTAATACAGGATAATGAATTTAAATTGAATGGAATTAATTTAAAAAAAGACATTACACTTACACCAGCTTTTGCAATAATAGGGGGAAAATACAAAATAAAACTTTTTGGAGAAACTATATTTGTATCTCTTCCTAAACATCTAAAAAATGGTGAAATAATAAAAGTAGATAAAAAAGGATATATTTCTGAAGATGAAGAAAGAGGCGATCTTTTACTAAAAGTACATATCGATATGCCAAACGAAATTTCAGAAAGAGAAGAAAAACTATATGAACAAATTTTAAAAATAGAGAATAAAAAAATGGCCAGTGAATAATTTATCCACTAGCCATTTTTTACGCTAAGCTCGTTAAAATATGTGTATATTCTTTGTTTTCTTCTCCAGTAAAAATATCAAATTCAACTTTACTCTGAGCAATACTTACAAATTCCTTTGTATCGGAATATAGCGAATCAATGTAGTCCTGAGTGCTAAAGCATCCTTTTATATGAGTTAAACATACATTTCTTACTGAACTTTCCAAAATATTGTATACATTTTCTTTTGTAATTCCATGATAACCAGATAACGTTTTAATTCTCTTTACAGGATTACCACCATCTACCATGACAACATCAGTATTTGATATAAACCTTTTAAGTTTATTATCCACAGATACTATATCTGAAGTATATACAAAACTACAGTAATTTGATGATATCTTAGTTGCATAGCTTTTTATTTTATCTTCGCAATGATTAGTTTTGCAAAATTCAACAAACATATCACAAAAATAAAATTTACTATTCTCATCAAGAACACTTACTTCAAATACAGAAGAATACTTATTTAATACTTTACCATACCAATCATAGAATTTTTCCGATGTATCACTCATATACACCTTTATTTTTCTATTAGGAAAATTCTCAATCATAAAATCTCCAATAGAGAATAAACCTGCTACATGATCAATGTGATTATGGGAAATTACAATTGTTATATTTTCTGGTAAAATATTATTGCATACCACATATTCTATAAACTTTGATTTTATGCCAACTCCTGCATCTAATACCAAAAGTTTATTTTGCCTTTGTATAAGATAGCTAGATGTTGGCTTAAATCTCGTATTAGGGGCATAAAAGCCCAAAGTTTTACAAAAAGTATTCACTTTTCTCTCCTCACTTTTCAATTATAATCTTGTTTAGATTTTATTTTTAAATCTATTATATATTATATTTGAACACTTGTCAATATGCAAAAAAACTTCTGCAAAATATTAATATAATTCTTTGCAGAAGTAACACTCTAATATATTTTTTATTTTATTTTCTTTTTTTTTAATCTTATATCCTCACCAATAAATTTACAAATAGTAAAATTACCAATAAGTCTAGACAATATTCTTTCATCATATCTGTTATATAAATCATTTAAACTCAAATTAGTTGAAATTACCATCTTTTTATTATTTAAAAGTCTTGTATTAATTATATTAAAAAGTTCTGTGAATTTGTTATTATTCATTGTTTCAGTTCCAAGATCATCAATTATTAATAAATCAACGTTAAATATTCTATTATACTTTTCCTTTTGTGCCTCAGTTTTATCGTATGAAAATTTATAATCAAGTATTTGATCCATTAATATTGGTGAAGTTTGATAAACAACATTCATTCCTTGATCTATTACCTCTTTAGCAATACAGTTAGAAATAAATGTTTTTCCAAGCCCTGTATTACCGGTAAAGAGTAAACTTTTCTGATTATCATTTTTAATATTTTTACAAAAATCCTGTGAAATCTTTTTTATCAATTCGATATTTTCAAGTGGAGATTTATCAATCCCATATTTTTCTTTATCCTTTTTATTAGAATAATAACAGTTATCAAAGGTTTTAAAGTTTTCTACTTCTAATTTTAATATATTTGATTGTTTATATGTGTTATTAAGAACCTCCTGTTTAAAACAATTACAATAACTTGTTATATTATCTTTAGTAACCATTCCAGTGTCATTGCAAATTTTACAATCATAGTCTGGTTCTAAATCTGATTCAGTAATACCTATTTTTTTTAAAATTCTTTTCTTTTTCTCCTCCATTTTATCAAGCTTTGATTTCATATTTTCTTTTTCAATTTGTCTAGTAATTTCATCACTTGCAACAATATTTCTTGTTATTTTAAGTGCTAAAAGATTTATATTTTTTTCAATTTCCTCTAGTTGCGGATAATCTTTATATATTTTTCTTTTTTTTATAATCGCTTCATCAATTTTTCTTTGTCTTTTTATATCTCTATTTTTTAATATTTCTCTACACAATTGATTATCCATATTATCCTCCCCTACATGTTATCATAAAAAGAATCTAAATTTGTATATTGTCTTTGTTCAACATCCTGATATTTTGTTTTTGCTTTAGCTACTTTTTGATACGCTGTTGTAGTCTCATTTGATTTTAATGTGATTTCCTTTTCAATATCCTTTACCTCTTTAAAGCCTTTTTTGTGCCAATTAACTAATATTCCATTAACATAGCTTATTGTAGGATTAGGTTTATTTACAGTACGTTTTAGAGCCTCCTCTATTATACTAAAATCATAGCCATAATCTTTAATCCATGTATCTATATATTGCTCTTCATACTTTGTCAAATTTCTATTAAGCCTTAAAGCTTTTGTTATCTTCTGTTTAATTTTTTGAATATTATCATAATTTTCAAGAAAATCTTCTAATTGTTCAAATGTTTTTACTCCTCCATTAAACCAACTTTCTGCTACTGCATGGACATATTTTTTATTTAGTGCCTTCCTTTCTTGACAATAATGAAATAATGCTATCATAACTTCTTCTGAAAAAGAGTAATTTTCAAACATAGCACTTATATCTGTATACCATCCTAATGACATAACTCCTTGAAAAAAGCTCTCATTTATAGCACTAGCAGCTGCTATTCTTTTTCTATCCTTTTCTGTTTGTAACTTAGTTCTCCTTGGCTCAATTTTTGGAATATAACTTTTGTTTATTTCACTTTCTCGAACGTCAATTAAATTATATCCGTGTGTAGTTCTAGTAATCAGTCCTTCAGCCTGTAGTCTTTCTAGTCCGAATGATAATTCCTGTTCAGTTATATTTACTTTTTTTGCAAGATCAACCTTATCTATTTCAATTCCATTTTTTGATAAAAACAAAATATATAAGTATATTTTAATATCTGCATTTTCTAATTGAGGCATATAATTTAAGATAAATAAATCAGGCAAAGGTGTATCACCCAATTCAAATGAACTCTTCTGTACAAACTTCATAATAATTCTCCTTAATAATATGATATTAGTGAATACATTATATCATCTGTTTTCTTTTTTTACAATAGTTATTTTGTTTAAAAAAAAAAAAATGAGCCCTTTTTATATAGGTGCTCATTTTGTATTTATTTCTTTGATTTTTTTTTCTTTATTAGTACTGACAATAACACAATTATAGCAATTACAACTATTATTCCTATTACGCCAAACCATCCAAGTGTTGAAACTATTTTACTACCTAATGACATTATAATTCCAGCAAGTATTACACCAAGACTAACTGCTGTAATACTTGTTTTAAAATCTAATTTTAAAAAGCTTGCAGCAAGCGTTCCTGTCCACGCCCCTGTACCAGGTAAAGGTATTCCAACAAAAATTAATAATGCCCAAAATATTCCTCTATTTCCCGCCGTTTTTCTTAATTTTTCTCCTCCTTTTTCACCTTTAACCATACACCAAGTAAAGAATTTACCTATCACTTTTTTATCTTTTCCCCACTCTAGTACTTTTCTTGCAAACAAATAAATAATTGGTACTGGCAACATATTTCCTATAATTGCTATTGGATAATATAAAAAGATATTTAATCCCATGCCCTCTGCAATTGGTATTGCTCCTCTTAATTCCACAATAGGAACCATTGATATAAAAAATACTATTAAATATTTTATAGCTATTGGTAATGCTGCCATATTTTTCTCTCCTTTTTTTAATTAACGATTATATTATAATGTAAATGTTTTAAAAAATCAACTAAAATTTTAGAAAAGTTTTTTAACTAATAATAATTTTAATAAAATATATTTTATTTCTTTATTATAGAACTCCTATAGCCTTTAACATCACTTTTGTGTACAAAAAACTTCTTTTTTATATAAAATGTAATAATAACTATTATTACATCAATTGCAACATCATTATTAATATGTATAACTATTATTGAAATAACAGGAACAGTAAAACCTATAAATAAATATATTGATACTTTCATATTAAAATGTAATAGTCTAATTATTGCAAAAACAAAAAAAACGTATATGATTATTACTAAAAGTGATTTATAATCAATTATTCCAATCCACTTATTATTTCTGTTAAAATTCTGGTATATATATTGTTTATTAAATTCTTTCATTTTTTAACCTAACCACTAAAAATATTTGGAATATTTACATCAGAACTAATTTTTGAAAAAAGCTCTTTTGTAAACCCATTAATTCTATATAAAATATATATACTTCCCACTAATATGATTTTATAAGTCATACTATTTATATCTTTATACAAAAGAGGAATAAAAATAATAAATTTTATTACGACCTGAATCATAAGAGTAACAAATAATGTTTTAAACCAAGCTTTAAATATACCTATAGTAAGTTCACTAGCTAAAGATAGAAATGCAAAAGGAGAAATGGTAATTAAAAATATTACTGTAACATATCTTATTGAAAAATTAATTAAAATAGATATAGTTCCAAAAGATATTATTCCTTTAATTATACCATTTAAACTTAATACATCTGATTTTAATAAATCATCAATTTTTATAATATTTTCTTTTAAATTTATAAATGTTACTTCTGTACCTGAAATATCATATAAGCTACCACTAATACAATCGCTAAATAAACTTATTATATTTACAAATTCCTTACAAATATAATAACTATAATTTACGAAAATAACTACAAAAACAAGCTTTATTATGAACCTATATACATTTTGAGTACTACTACCATTATATACAGCTATTAATTTTAAACAAACAAAATAAATAACATAAAATAAAATCAAAGAATTTGCAATTAAAATTAGTGTATTGGTACTATCTTGAAAAAAAATTTTTTTGAAAGGACTTTTTGTAAATAACTCAGGAGTTATATTTATCAAATCATCTATTTTTTCATATACATCACTTTCAATTGATTTAAAAAGTTTTTCAAATACGGTATTTAATGAATTTATTATATTTTGCGTATCCATTATTTTAAAACTGATTCAACAAACTTTATAATAAGATCAATTGAAATAATTATACCGTAACATACTATAGCGTTTACAATAATTTTTTTACCTTTTACCATTTTTTCATCATCACCAAAACTTAATTTTCTCATTAGAACACCAGTTGCAATGGCGACCCCTGCCGCTGGAGCTGCAATTTTAACAAGATATGATTGGATATTTTTTAAAGCAGAGTTTAATTTATTGACTAGTGTTGGTGTTTTAGCACTTGCACAATATAGTGTTGACAACATAATGCTCAAAGAAAACATTATGAAAAATGCTATTATTATTTTATTTTTATTCTTTTTCATAAGTATCATCTCCCCATCTTTTCATCTTAACTTTTTCATATAATTTTATTTTTTCACCATCTGTTAAAACACACATTGCTTCAAACGTTTTAAGATTTTGTGTAAAATATTCCTGACTATATTTTTCCTGTAAACTTTCATTTTCACTATATCCCTCTGAAAAATCAGATTTATACGAAATTATTTTATTTGAAAGGACACAATATTTAGAATTCCTACCATTTTCAGTATACGTCTTACTTCTAGTAATTTTCTTTTCTTTTCCTAACTGGGATATAATCTTATCTACTGTATAAATATCGTCATTTCTAAACCATATTTTGTTTACAAAGTTTTGAATTATAACGTTAGCTGCATACTCATTTGGTAATGTGTTTATAAGTGAAGTGTAGCTTTGCATACTTATTACGTTAATACACTTAAATTCTCTTGATAAAGAAAAAAAATTACCATCTTGAATGTTACATACCTCTTGATACTCATCACATAGAAAAAATATGGCTTTTTTATGTGATAACTTTTGTAAAACTTGCCTTTGAAAATTTAATTTTATATACGTAGCTAAAATCTTTGATAATTTATCATTATTTGCGAGATCTAATGATACAACAAATACCTTATTAGAGTCAAAACTTATTTTCTTGGAATTTTGGCAAAATTTATAAAAAAAGTTAGTATTTGATAAAAAAACAGATGTCATTCTCGTAATTTCTGCCCTTATAATTCCAAATGTTCTGTCATCCAGTCCTAAATAATCATTATTTATATTTAAAATTGCATTTTTTATATTAAATAATTCTTCATCTGAAAATTCATTATTTAAGACTCTATTTTTTATTTCTTTTAGCTTTTTATTTAAATATTCCTTATCTATAACTAAATTATGGATCTCGCTAAAGTTAACATTTCCTTTATTATATATTCTTATTAGTGTTATAAAATCTCTAATGTATTCCTCAGATTTATCTAGCCAAAACGGTTCAGAATCATTTCTATTCTTTGAAATTAAAATCAAAACTTTTTTTATAATACTAGCAAGTTCTGCACTTGGCATATCAGGTTCATTAAGTGGATTGTATACAAAATTATTATACAAAGAAATCTCAACCACATCAGCTTCTCTTTTGTGTTTTTTTGCAATTGAATTTACTGTATTTATAAAATTCCCTTTTATATCTATAATTAATCCTCCTATATTTTCCTTAAAAAGAGAATCTAAAATATTAGAAATGGCCGAACTAGTTTTACCTGCTCCAATACTTCCAGTAATTAATATATTTTGATATAACCCAAATTCCTTAATTAAGACTAATTCATTATTAGATTTACCTAAATTAACACATATGCCTTCATTCTTTTCAACTCTAATAATATCTTTTGATTTACTTAAATAAAAAAATGAATAAAATTTATAAGTTAAACAAAAAACAAAAAAGAAAAATAATGTATAATATACTAATTTGAATATAATATAGTAATCAGACAGTATATATGAGATATCTATTGTCTTATCAAAAAAAGTTACGAATAAAACATTTGAAAATAAAAAATTATATGATATAGATATTTTAAAAATCAATACAACAGTTGATACAACTATACAAATTATTAATTTTCTGTACCAACTGGGTGGAATATGAAAAATAATTTTTGAATTAAAATTGTTCAATATTTTAGTATTATTAAAACTGCAAGTTATATTCTTTAGACTATCAATATATTTTCTTAACTTACCTCCAATTGTTAAAAAAGAAATATTATTTGCTACAAGTAGATATAACTTATAGAGAAAAAAAACTGAGAAAAAAATAAATTCGAATAAATAGAGCATCATAAACCACCAATATCATTTTATCATCATACATTTTATCGGTCAACCAATTTTTTATCTTTTTACATTCTTAGATAAAAATAGAATAAATTCGACATCGTTTTAAACGTTTTTGAAATAATTTTAACACTTTTTTCATTTTTTTTTGAAAAAGCATTGACATTTAATAAAAAATAATGTATTATATATTAGCAATACATTTTGTGGGCCATTAGCTCAGTTGGCAGAGCACTTGACTTTTAATCAAGTTGTCCGCAGTTCGAATCTGCGATGGCTCACCATTTTTTTAATTGGCCCGTTGGTCAATCGGTTAAGACACCGCCCTTTCACGGCGGAGTGAGGAGTTCGACTCTCCTACGGGTCACCAATGTATTGTAAATGCTTGAATAGCTCAGTTGGTAGAGCAACGGTCTTGTAAACCGTAGGTCGTCAGTTCGACTCTGACTTCAAGCTCCATTTAAAAATATTAATATCAAGCCTTTCGTAAAGATTGGCTTGATATTTTTTATATTTTATTTTACCATTTTGTACTATTTTTTACTTGTTTTTTCTAAAAAAGTATTGATATCGTATATACGATATCAATATAATATAGATGTAGTTAAGAAGAGACTACAAAAAAGGAGAATGTAAACAATTCCCGCAAAGAAACAAGTTTACAAACCCCAAACACCACACTCTTACAAGTGCATATAGATTATACATTATAATTTAACACTTGTCAAGAAGTTATCTTCTAGCAAGGAAGTTAAATTATAAAAGTATTTAAGAAAATATTATTTTTAGCTTTGTAATTATTACTAAATTAAACAAATTACTTGAATATAATTCTCTTCAATTAATTTTCCCTTTCGAAAGTAATGAATAAAATGAATGACATTTTATTCAATGGCTCAACAAAATTACATAAATTATATTCTTACTGTCCCCCTTATTCACTATATAGTCGAAAAAGTCATTTTTTTATTTTTTGTGTTTTGTTTGTATGTATCTTCTTACATTTCATTATATTTTATTATATATTTATTTTCTTTATATTTCATTACTAATTCTAATAAAATCTTCTATTTCAAGCTGCTCTGCCCTAACATTTCCATCAATACCTAATTTATTAAATAGCTCAATTAATTCTCCCTTTGTAAAATTATTAAACTTAGTTGAAAATAAAGAATTAATCATAGTTTTTCTTCTTTGAGCAAATGCACTATGTACTAAATTTATAAAGATTTCTTCATTTTTTACGGTATATCGTTTATTCTTCTTTAAAATTATAATTGCCGATGTTACATTTGGTGCTGGTATAAATGACTCTTTTGGAACTAGAAATGATATATTAGCTTCCGATAAATACTTTACCATTAAAGTAAGTATTCCATAATCCTTAGTATTGCATTTTGCAACCATTCTCTGTGCAACTTCCTTTTGTACCATTACCACTACTTCTGTTATTCTAGTTGAATCCTGTAATAATTTAAATATAATTGGTGTAGTAATATAATATGGCAAGTTGGCTACAACTTTAACATTTTTAAAAGTAATGTTCTTTTCTTCCTCTATCTTTTTTATTTCTTCATCTATGTTTACTTTTAGAATATCCATACTTATTAGTTTATAATTTTTTTCATTTTTAAATCTATCTGTTAAGACTTTAATCATATTTTGATCTATTTCTACAAGTAAAGAGTATGTTGCTCTCTTTAAAATATAATTTGTTAAATTACCAAGACCTGGTCCTATCTCTATAACTAATTCGTTTTCATTAATATCTGCAACATCAACTATATTATCTAATATATTGTCATTAACCAAAAAATTCTGTCCAAATCTCTTATTTGCTCTTAAACCATACTTACTTAATATAGTTTTTGTTTCTCTTAACGTATTCATATTTTTCCTTTCCTTTAAAAAATGATTGCCAGTTTATACCAGCAATCACCTTAATATATTAATTATATTCCACCATTATTTATTAATGCATTTTTTATAGATATAACTGAATTACTATATCCTCTATTCAAAATACCCTGACTATAACATGAGTTATAATATGCACCCTCACCCATATTATAAGCATTTAAGCCATATACTTCAACTGCTTCTCCTGAAACTTTTGATCTTGCAGAATTTAAATAATTTGCTAACAAATAAACACCTGCTGTCATATTATCATATGGATCTAACAAATTAGTTATTCCAAGTTTCCTACTTAAATTGGCCTGATTCGATATATGAATTTGACAAAGTCCATATGAATTTCCTCCACCTACTGCATTTGGATTAAACCCACTTTCTTTATACATAACAGCTAAAAATAATTCGTACTGAACTCCATATTGTTGACATAGATTATATGCATATTTCTGTTGCTCAACTGGAAGTCCAATATTATATTGTTTAAATCCTCCATCAGTAACTATAGAAGTAGGAATATTTACACTTGAACTTCTTGATGCAAGATTATATCTTGTTCCAACTTCAACAACTTTATTTTTTGCTTCTGAAATAACATTACTGCTTAATTCAGCTCTATATATTTCAGAGTTTTGATTATATCTTACTAAATATTTAGTTACTTTTTTTCCTTCTTCCCCTTCTTGAACAACATTTTCAGTTCCTATATCTATATTAGAATTATCACTTTTTTGTTCTTCAAAAGGTATTGCCTCTTCAACATCCTCAAGTTTTGCTATCATAGGTGCATATTCTTTTTTTACATGACCTTCATCAAATTTTAAAATTTCATCATTTGAATACACTTTTATTTCAGTTCCATTTTCTATCTTATTTTCCCTACTTGGCTCAACAGTTGAAGTTTCATTAACATAAACTTTATTTTGCAATAAAAATCCATCAACCGTATCTGACAATGTTTTTACACTAGTTTTTTGTCCATAATAATCTATTGTTACAGTCTTTACATTAGCAGAAATAACAAGTAATCCAGCTGTAGCAAATAATAAAATTAAAGTGATTACTATAAACGTTTTCCTAATTTTATATGCTTTATCTTTCTCCACAGAAATCCTCCTTAAAACATATCGTGTCCATATTATACTATAATATTTATTCTTTGTCAATTATTTTATACATAAATGATTTATCTCTTCTACATAAAAATGTAACAAAAGTGGCTATTTTTAGAGTATTATATTCATATCTAACATTTTTGTTACATTATACTATATATTTATTATACATATATTTTTTACATACTAATACTATGGTGATAAAAATGAATAAAATATATAGTATAGTATTAACTTTAATAAAATTATATGGTATAATACATATGAAATAGGAGTTGGAAATTTGAAAACATTATATTTATATGTTCCTAATGAAAAAGTTGATGATTATATAAAATATGGAATAAAATTATCTCAAAGTGCAAATAAAGTTGTTAACTTTGATAGTGCCGAAAAAAAAGGCATTACATCATATTTATCACCAAAAGATTGTGATAAATATAGTGATAAAAACTTTACTTGCCTTAAAATAAATACAAGCAAGCTTAATATACTTATATACAATAAAACTGCTTTAGATTTAACAAATGATAAAGATTTTATTTGTACTATTAAAGATTATATATATGGAAATTATGAGGAGCCACGAGCACTTATTTGCTCAACTATTTTACCAGAAAACATATCTATATATAACAAAATAATAGATACTCCTTTAATTATACATAGTTCAAAGGAATTTTATTATAAACATGCAGTTTTAGATATGCTTGATAACGATTTATTTACAAGTTTTGAAGTATATCAACTACTTTTGATTTTAGGACAAAAGAAAAAATTATTTAAAGTTAAAGAAATAGACAAAAAATTAAAATTATATATTGATAAAAGAAGCAATAAAAAATATACAAAGAGGAGTAACTTTTAAAATTACTCCTCTTTGATTACAAGTTGATCGTATATCTCCAAAACATTTTTATTATCTATATTATTATTTTTTCTATCTTCTTCCGTTAAATTTTCAACAATTGCAATGTTATCATTTGCTAAACTAATCTTAACAAATACCTCTTGATAATCCCCATTTTTTATAACTGTTACATTACCTATACTTGATTCATTAAGTGTTATAGCATTTAAAGGTACAGCCATTCCAGATTTTTTTGTCCAAACAATTTCTAAATTTTCACATCTTGAATCAATTAGTTTTTCAATTCCATTATTCATGGAAATTATACAATATTTATTATCTGAATCTATGTCTATAACTTTTGTTAAAGTTGCATTCTCCTTTAAGTCAGATTTATCTGTAAATTTAATTGAAATGCTAGTTCCTTCTTTTATATATTCATTATTTTTTACTTTAACAATTATATATGCATTAAAATTATCTACAACTTTTATACCAAAATCATTTGAAACATTGCTTTTATAACTATCAAAAATTTTATTTATATCTGTACTAGTATAACCTAATACTTTCGAAGTATCAGACATCCCCTCTAATCCATCTATTTTATATGTAACACATCCTGCCATAGGTGACTTTATATTATTAGAAGACTCTTTATAAGTTTTTTCTATTTTTTTTCTTTCTTCAATTAATTCTCTTACTTTTGATCCTGATGGGCTAAGTTCTCCTAATAATGTAATTTTCTCACTCACAAGTTCATCTATTTTTGTTTTGTATTCCTGAATTTTAATATATGATGTTGTTTTCCTTGCCTCTTTACCCAAAAGTTCTATTTGACTTTCTAAATAAGCTATATCATTAGAATAAGTCTGTGGTAAATCTTTAACTAATGTTTCTATTTGTTTATCAATATCATTTATTTTTTCCGTATAACTTTGATAATTACTATCTTTATAAATCGCTATAGCTTCAGTTTTTCTAGTTCTATTACCTTGCTCTATTAAAGGAATAATAGAATTAATATTATTTGTATCAATAACTTTTTCTTGCTTTATAACTACACCCTGAGTATCACTTATTTTTTCAACATATCCACTTACTACTGTATATGTGCCAGATTTTTTACTAATACACTGAAAAATTATCATTGAAATAATTACAACAACAATAACAGTTACTATCATAGCCACAAGCCTCTTTTTTGTAAAATGTTTAGGTTTCTTCTTAGAAATTTCAACATTATCCATCATATATTTACCTCTATTTTTCTAAAATATTACTATCATTTATTATTTCTTGTACCATTTCAGATACATTACTATAAGTTAACAAAGAATGACAATTAAGTTTATTTTTAAACCATGTAATTTGTCTTTTAGCATAATGTCTAGTTGATTTCTTTAATTTTTCAATAGCATCATCTAAGTTTTCTTTTCCTTCAAAATATTCAAAAAATTCTTTATATCCAATTGCTTGAATACATGTATTATCTTTATCTAAATTCATATCATACAACATTTTAGCTTCGTCTAAAACACCATTTTTCACCATAATATCTATTCTTTTATTTATTCTTTCATACAATTTTTCTCTTGGATAATCAATATAATAAACAAAAAATTCATAATCCGGGTGTGAAAAATTTTCAAGTCTTTTTATTTCTTCCATCATATGTTCTGATTTTAATTTTTCTGATTTTTTTGCTATTTCTAAAGCTCTAATAACCCTTTTAATATTATTTGGATGAATTTCTTTTGCAGATATTGGATCAATTTCTACTAGCTTATTATATAAATATTCTTTTCCTTTTTCATTTAAAATTTTTTGTAATTCATCTCTATAGTCATCTGTATTTTTTTGATTATCAAAATTCATATCGTATATTACTGAATTAAAATATAGACCAGTTCCACCAACAATAATGACATTTTTATTTCTTTTTGAAATTTCACTTATTTTATCATAGCACATATTTTTAAATTCTGCAACACTAAACTTTTCACGTACATCACAAATATCTATCATATGATGTGGAATACCTTCCATTTCTTCTTTTGTGACTTTTGCTGTACCTATATTTAGTTTTTTATATATTTGCATAGAATCTGCAGAAATAATTTCTGCATTTATTTGTTTTGCAAGTTCTATACTTAATGCAGTTTTACCAGATGCTGTAGCACCAACAATACATATTATCTTTTTTCTCATATCATTTCCTTAAAAATTTTCTTTCTATTTCATATCTACTCATTTCAAAAGCAGTTGGTCTTCCATGTGGACATGTAAAAGGATTTTCTAGTTTTACCATTTTATCAATAAGATTAATCTGTTCTTGTACATCCAACTTCATATTACCTTTTACAGCAGCTTTACATGCAAGTGTAGCTAAAAATCTATGTTCTTTTTCTTCCTTCTCTGTTTTAACAACACCTAAAATTTCATCTATTATATCTTTAAACATACCTGTATAATCTATATCATATCCAATATTTGGAATTCCTGATATTTTTATCGTCTTTTCATCAAATTCTTCAAGAATAAATCCTGCTTTTTCAAACATAGACATATTTTCAACTACAATATTTTTTTCTTTTGGAGTAAGTTCAACAAGAGTAGGTATCAACATCATTTGAATATTCCTATCTGTTGAATAGTAACTTTCCTTAAACTCTTCAAATAAAAGTCTTTCATGAGCAGCATGTTGATCAATAACATACATTTTATCTTCAATTTGAATAATTATATATGTGTTAAATATATTTCCTACATATTTATACAATATTTCTTGTTTTATTTCTTCACCTTGTTGAACTTGTCCTATCTGAGTTTTATTTTCAGAAGTTTTTATATCAGTTTCTTTTACTTCTATTTCTTCCACTAAATTTGAAGTTGAGTTGTCCACATTTTCAACAGTACTTTTTGGGATTCCTTTAAATTCATCATTTTTAATTTTTATATCTTCTATTGTATTTAAACTATCTTTTCCTACTTTTGCAATATCATAAATATTATTTTTAGGTTCTTCAACACAATAATCTGATGCATTTTGAAGTTTGAACTCAAATTTTTTCTCTTTATTTTCTTTTATAACACCTGTGTTTTTTAAATCTAAACTTATTCTATCTATACTATTTTCCTCTAATTTTTTTATATTACTAAAAGGGCTATCTTCTCTGTTTTTATTTTCTATAGCTTGTCTTACTGCGTGATAAACTACGTCAAAAACTGAGGTTTCATCTTCAAATTTTACTTCAAGTTTAGCTGGATGAACATTTACATCTAAATGATTTGGGCTCATAGCTAAATTTATAACACAAAATGGGAATTTATTTATTGCATACTTTTCACTGCACGCCCTATCCAAAGCTGCATTTATAGTCTTATCTTTTATGTACCTTGAGTTTACAAAAGTAAATTGATGCATTCTAGTAGATCTTGAAACTTTTGGAAGACCAATAACACCATTTACACTCATTGAATTATATTCATATTCTACAGGTATAACATTATCATAAATTTCTCTTCCAAATATATCATAGATAACTGATTTTAAATCAGATTTACCTGATGTTTGCAAAACAGTTTTAGAATTATTTATATACTTAAAACTAATACTTGGATTGGAAAGTGCCATTCTTCTTACAACATCTTCTATATATCCTGCTTCAGTTGAATCTTTTTTTAAGAATTTATATCTTGCAGGGACGTTATAAAATACATCAAATATTTCTATTTTTGTTCCTTGAGTTGAAGCTGATGGTTCTACAAATTTTATTGTTCCAGCATCAACAAATGCTTTCGTTCCAATATCTTCATTTTCGTTTTTACTAATTAAAGAAACTTTTGCAATAGCAGCAATAGAAGCTAAAGCCTCACCTCTAAATCCCATAGAAGTTATACTAGCTAAATCTTCTTCTTTTCTAATTTTACTTGTAGCATGTCTTTCAAAAGCCATTTCAACATCATCTGATGCAAAGCCTTTTCCATTATCTTGAACTCTTATATATTTTATTCCACCATTTCGTATTTCAACTGTAATTGATGTTGCTTTAGCATCTATAGCATTTTCCACTAATTCTTTTACAATTGAAGCTGGTCTATCAACAACTTCACCTGCAGCTATTTTATTTATTGTATGTTCATCTAAAAGAACAATATTTCCCATAGTTACCCCCTATCTTAATTCATTTATTCGTTTAACTACTTCTTTTGTAGACATCGTTATATATTCCTCCAAATCCTCATCAGTCAAAAAATTTATTCTTGAACTGTCTGACTTATTATTTAGAGTACTAATATAACTGTCAAAACATTTTATTAACACCTCATCTGCGAGTGCTTCTCTAATATTATTAGCAATTTTATCCACATCAAGGTTGTATTTTGATATAACCTTTTTATTTACATTTAAATAATCAGAATAAATTTGTTTACTAAATGTATCAAAATCATATACTTTACCTGTTTTTAAATTAGTAACAAGTCCTAAATCTTCATCATGCCATTTAATATATTTTCCCACAAATTTTTCAAACCAGATTTTATCTTCTATTAAATGTGCATATGTTCCTAATGTTTTAAAATCCAAAAGCTTAAAAGTATTTTCTTGTATAAATTTATCAAGATCAGGTAAATGCATAACATTTCCATCCTCAACAACATATTTCAAATAGTGGGTTATTCCTCTATCAAAACCTGCCATTTTTTTTAAATCAGGCATTATACTCCCAGCTAAAAACTTATCAGATAAGTTAAGTTCTTCTTTTACCATATTTGATATACAAATATGTATTATCATAGATGCCATTTTATTTTCCTCCTTAGTTTAATTTTTCTTTTAATCTATACAAAACGTCTAAAGCATCTTTTGGAGATAATTCATCTAAATTAGTTTTCTCCAATATCTTTGTAATTTCAGCCATTTTGTAATTAAACATATCAACCTGTATTTCCTCTGTCGTAATTTTTTTCTTTCTATTATTTATACTTTTCTTTGCCAAATCTACGTCTTCTAGTTCTCTTAATAATTGTTTTGCTCGTGATATAACAGATTTAGAAACTCCTGCAAGTTTAGCAACATATATACCATAAGATTCATCTGTTCCACCTGGAACGATTTTTCTTAAAAAGATTACATCGTCACCTTTTTCTTTAACTGCAACTGAATAGTTTTTTACACCTTCAACTTGATTTTCAATATCAATTAATTCATGGTAATGAGTTGCAAACAAAGTTTTAGCTCCAATTTTTTCCTTATTTGCTATATATTCTACAGTTGCCCATGCAATTGAAAGTCCATCATATGTTGAAGTTCCTCTTCCTATTTCATCAAGAATAATAAGGCTATTTTTTGTAGCATTTGTAAGAATATTTGAAAGTTCTTGCATTTCAACCATAAATGTAGATTCTCCCATAGCTAAATCATCTGATGCTCCAATTCTTGTAAAAATTCTATCAACAATACTTATATCAGCATTTGTTGCTGGTACAAAAGAGCCAATTTGTGCCATATACGTAATAAGAGCAACCTGCCTCATATATGTTGATTTACCTGCCATATTTGGTCCTGTTATTATTAAAAATCTATCCTCATCGTTGTTTAAATATGTATCATTTGGAATAAAAGAATCGGATTTCAAAGATTTTTCAACTACTGGATGCCTTCCCTCTTTAATTCTTATTTCTCCTGATTTTAATATGTTTGGCTTCGTATAATTATAATTAATTGCAACTGTTGCAAAAGAACATAAAACATCTAAAATAGATACAACTCTTGCAGATCTTTGTATATCAATAACTTCTTTTGCTATTTCATTACGTATATTACAAAACACTTCATACTCTAAATCAATTAATTTTTCCTCTGCACCAAGTATTTTTTCTTCTATTTTTTTTAGTTCATCTGTTACATACCTTTCAGCACCAGCAAGTGTCTGCTTCCTAATATATCTATCTTCCGGCACCATATTTTTATATGAATTTGTGACCTCTATATAATATCCAAACACCCTATTATATCCTATTCTAAGCCATTTTCCTTTAATTCCCGTTAATTCTTTTTCTTTAGCCTCAAGTTCCATAAGCCATTTTTTTCCATCTTTTGAAGCATTTCTGTACTCATCAATTTGTTCATTGTACCCACTTTTAATTATCCCACCTTCTTTAATTGAGATAGGCGGATCATCTACAATAGAATTATTAATTAAAGTATATATATTTTGTAATGTATTAAATTCTCTATATAACTCATTCATATATGTATCATTATTAGTATTTATAATATTTTTTAATATATTCTTAATTTTAGGTAATTTTTCAAGAGATGTTTTTAAAGATACTAATTCTCTTGCATTAGCAGATGAACTAACTATTTTTGATATAAGTCTTTCCATATCGTAAACTGATTTTAAGTTTTCAATAAGTTCGTCCATTAACATTTTGTTTTGTATTAAAGTTTCAACTGCATTTTGTCTTTTTATAATTTCATCATAATTTAGCAAAGGAGCCTCAATCCAACTTCTAAGTCTTCTTCCTCCCATAGCTGTTGTTGTATTGTCAAGCACCCAAAGAAGACTTCCTTTCTTAGTTTTTTCTCTATTAGATTCTAATATTTCAAGATTTCTTCTTGTTGAAGAATCAAGCTGCATAAATATTTCTGTACTATATTTTTCAATATTATTTATTTGATCAGTATTTGTTTTTTGAGTTTCATCAATATAGTTTAAAAGTAAATTAGCACAATTTTTTTCTATCTCATCTAAGTTATTATTTATACTTGCATTATCATATACAGTTGTATTTGATATATTATTGCTATATGACATATATAAATCAAATAATTTAGTTATCTGACTTACGAGAGAAACATCCTTTTTAATACTATCATGAATTATAATTTCAGATGGCAAAACTCTTGATATCTCATTTATAAGTTTTATATCACTATCTATGCCATTAAAACTTGTAACTTTAAATTCACCTGTAGATATATCACAAAAAGAAAAAGCTATGTTACTTTTTTCTTTTATAATTGATGCAATATAATTGTTCTTTTTTTCATCTAACATTGTACTATCTGTTATTGTCCCTGGTGTTATAATTTTTACAACATCTCTTTTTACAAGTCCTTTTGCATTTTTGGGGTCCTCTACTTGTTCACAAATTGCCACTTTATATCCTTTTTCAACCATTTTAGGTATATATGTATTTATTGCATGAAAAGGTATACCACACATCGGGGCTCTTTGTTCTTGTCCACAATCTTTACCTGTTAAAGTAAGCTCTAATTCTCTACTACATAATTCTGCTTGATCATAAAAAAGCTCATAGAAATCTCCTAATCTATAAAACAAAATACAATCTTTATATTTATCTCTTAGTTCTAAATACTGTTTCATCATAGGTGTTACTTCTGCCATATTAACCTCCACTTTGTTTACAATTTTCCACAGTTATTATATCAAAAAATATATTCAAATACAAGAAATTTGTCGAAATGAATGAAAAAAGAAGTGAGTAGTTTTAACCACTCACTTCCATACTTAAGCATACGCTTTTTCAATATTGAGAATTCTTTTTTGGAAGATATCTTTTTCAATTTCTGGAAGAAAGTCAAGCAACCTTTTTGCAACATATATTGCGAAAAGATCTAATGTTTTCTGATCTTTGCATAATGTATTAATATCCATTTTGCGTAACCAACCTTTAACCAAGCTCGTTTGAAGAATTGGTTCTAAACAGTCGATGCGATATACATTTCTGTTATATTTTGACGCGTTATAAATAGCTTCTTCAAAATATCCAATATCTTCATAGGGTATACAATCCTGAACACATTTAGGTAAAGCATTATACTCCTTAATCTTCTGATTATACACATTTTCATCTTCAATTACTTTGTTGATATAATCAATAACTTCCTGTGTAATAACCTTATTAGGCAAAAATGAAATTTTTTCAATTTCTACGCTGTATTCAATATATACAGTATATTTTTTTACCTTGTTTGTTTCCTCCTCTACAACAATAATTACTTTACTGTTATTACTGTTTTTAAATATCTCTTGTGAATTCTTTTTTTGAGGAGCCTTAGAACCTGAAGCATACACTCTCTTCCTATGATAAGTATCTCTTGTCTGGTTATAATAGACTTCCGTTTTAAAGTCTTTTATTCCTTCAACAAAATAAATTCTCAAATTTTTATTTTCCAATGTTTTTGTTACATACATACGTAACTCTCCTTTACAAATATAATTAAATTTAATATATAAACTACTATCCGACCTATTGATATTATATCATTTTTATTGCTTTATGTCAACTTTTAAAATTTGATATAATAATTTATAATTTATACTAAAGAAGATTAAGATTTACAAGAACTATAGACGAAACAATTGCAACAAAATCAGCAATAAGTCCTGCAATCAAGACTCCTCTTATCTTTTTTAAATGAACAGCCCCAAATAATATTGTAATTGTATACAAAGTAGTTTCTGTTGCCCCCATTATAACTGACGCCATTTTACCTGATATAGAATCAGCACTAGAAGTTTTAAATATTTCCATAACAACAGACATAGAGGCTCCTCCTGATAGTGGTCTCATTATACATAGAGGAATAATATCTTCTGGAATTCCAAACTTTACTAGAAGAGGTTTAAAAGGATATAAAATGACATCTAAAGCACCAGTACTTTTTAAAAGACCAATAGATATTGTTATTGCAAGAATATAGGGAAAAATATTGTATACTACTTTTAGTCCATCTAGTGCCCCCTCAATGAATAGTTTAAAAATATCCTTTTTTTCCTTCGCAGCTATAACAATAATAAAAAGTATCATAAGCGGAACTATACACATTATTATATAATTTAACATATATCACCTTACATCCTTTTGTTTAATATTTTTATTGAAATAATACCAGCTATAAGCGAAAGACCTGTAACAATCCATATAGGTATAACAATTGAACTTGGACTACTTGAGCCATACATAGCTCTCAAAGCAATCATACTGCTTGGGATAAGCTGCAAGGATGCTGTATTTAAAAGTACAAATGTTGTCATATTATTACTTGGAATATCATTTTTATTATTATCTTCATGTAATGATTTTATTGCTTTTATACCATTTACTGTAGCAGCATTTCCTACGCCAATTATATTTGTAGTCATATTCATACACATATATTCTTTTGAAGCATCACTCAGATTATTTTTGCTAAACAAAAAACCTACTGTTTTACTAAAAATTTTAGATAGTTTCTTTATTACACTAGTTTTCTCAAAAATATTAAATATTCCACTCCAAAAACACATCATACCAATTAATGTTATAACATTTTCAACTGCACTTTTCCCGCTATCCATTATACTTGATATAACGGAATCCGGATTACCAAAAAATACTGCAATTACTATACTTATACAAAGCATTGCACTCCATATTTTAGACATAAACTTCACCCGTTTAATTAAAATATATGAAATATTACATGCTATTATTCTTTACTTATATTAAAATTTATTATATAATAGTCATACACAATACTATAATATCTGTCTACCTTAAATAATGTTAAAAATATAGTACTACGACAGATAAGGAAAAAACTTGTACAAACCTTAATATTTAACCATTCTGTCTATTGTATGAAATGGATACTTTTATATAATGATTAACATTTTGCTTTATTTTTATACCATCGACAGATTTTAACTATTTTATTTACATAGCTCTAGCTTTTCAAGTATACCAGTTTTAATTTAAGTATATTAGAATGTAAAGCATTTAATTGTTACATCTCCCGAAAGTGACAATTTTTCGTTTTAATTTAAGTATATTAGAATGTAAAGTACACACGATTTAGCAAAACCAGTAATATATGGCACTAGTTTTAATTTAAATATTTTAGAATGTAAATATGAAATGGATAGGCTTAATGAACAACTTGAAGACAGTTTTAATTTAAGTATATTAGAATATAAATATATTAAACTTCATACCATATAGTATGAAAATAGGAGGCAATATGAAAGGTTATAGACTTAATAAAGATATTGAATATGTAAAAAAAATTATGCAAGGAATTGAAAGAAAAAATGGACATTGTCCATGTAGATTAAAAGAAGATGATACGACACTTTGTCCATGTGATGAATTTATAAAAGAAGGTATATGTAAATGTAAATTATTTATACCTATTAATGATAAAAGAGAGTCTTAAACCTCTCTTTTATACTTATACATTCTATCCATAACTTTTCCAAGTCTTTTGTGGGAAATATACGTTTTTAAACTTTGAGTTGAATTTATTATACATCTACAAAGTAAAGTTGCAAATAGATAAAATAATATAACAATTGCAAACCCTTTTATAAACGTTCCAAAAAAGCCAAAAGATGCACTAAACACACTAAGAGGGGATGGAATATTTAACATTTGGGTTGTTTCTTCATTTTTTTCTAACGTACTATATAATGTTGTAGATGCAAATATTGTATTACAACATAATGCTAATATTACTGTAACTATTACTACATTTAATTTCTTCATTTATCTCACCTTTATTTTATGTAGACTATTATATCATAAATATATTTAAATGTAAACTATTTTCTAGTAATTTCCCCACATTGCAGGAATACCACTATTATATGTAGTTGTATTATCTGATATTGTTACAAATTTTATAGAATATATATCACAATATAATAAATTTTTATCTTGAACAGAACGAAGTAGTACATAACTTGCACCTACTTCAAGTAAAATTCCAGTTCTATCTTCCAAATAAGTTGTTCCAATTAGAAACTCTATTCTAACGAGTCTTCCAATATACCTTTTTAAAAAAGCTGGCGTATATGCAGTATTTGTTAAAGTTTCTGGTTCAGTTTGTGTATTAGTCATACTCATATTATTATTATTTTCTTCCATAACCATTTTCCTTTCTATGTTTCATTATATAATGAAGTTGGTCTATAAAAACAATGTTTATTTACTCTTGTATGATTTATCCCTGTTCCATTATATGGAAATTCTTTAGGACATTTAGGCATATATGGATTCATAAACCAAAGAGAATCTCCAACCTCATTTAGTCTATTTCCTGCAAGAGCCCAATCAGCTATCTCATAATGTATTATTTCTGGACTCATATTGTATATATTTTGAGAATTATACTTACCACCTAAAGTTTCTGTTGCACAATTAAATTGACCTTTTTGAAATATAACATTTCTAATACTACCTCCAGCAGATACTCTTGCATACTCTCCATCCGCAGAATTTACTCTATTCATTATAACTGTTGCAACAGCTCTCATTCCATTGTCTCCTTCTCCGCCCTGCTTCACATTGAATTATCCTTGCTAACAACTCTCTTTCTGAATACGCCATTTTAAACACCTCTTTTTTATTTATATGCAAGTGTTTTTTATTTATTGCATAATTCAGTTTATTTTTTTTGAAATATGGAAATCAATTTATATTCAATTAAATGCATTTAGCCTTGTTCTATCAGTTCAATTGCCTTAAGTACTCCTATTTTTCCATAAGGATATGTTAATCCACCTTGCATATATGCAATAAAAGGCTCTCTTATTGGCCCGTCACAACTAAGTTCTATAGTTGCTCCATCTACAAAAGTTCCAGCTGCCATTATTACCTCATCTTCATACCCAGACATATTGCTAGGAATTGGGCTTACAAAACTATCTATTGGAGAACCAGCTTGTACACCTTGGCAAAATTTTATTAATTTTTCTTTATCCCTAAAAACAATACTTTGTACAATATCTGCTCTTTTTTCATTATATTTAGGTTTTGTATCATACCCTAATTCTTCTAACATTTTACTTGCGAAAATCATGGTTTTCAAAGAGCTATAAACTGCATGTGGAGCAAGAAACAAGCCTTTTAAATAATTAGTATTTTG
>OIYR01000044.1_pt1 | contig 73995 bp, 60 predicted proteins | sample 1588221 | NCBI WGS metagenome assembly OIYR01 (sample SAMN03283292) | human gut metagenome | biome: human-associated habitat; material: feces | host: Homo sapiens | place: Peru | collected 2012
AATATGGTTGCCTTCTCTGCAAAAAATCCAATAAATTATTTGTATCAACTAAAATTCTATTTTGCATACTTCTCTTCCCTATATAACGCTAATTCTTTATCATAATCTGTTACAGTTCCCTCATGTGTCATTTGAAGAAGTTCCTCCAACGCAAGTTCTTTTTCATTTTTCTTATAATTATTCAGTTCATTCATGTTCTTCATTCCCATACACTTTCACCTTATCTCTTTCTATGCTTTTTGGCATTATTTCATACGCTTCCTTTTCACTTATAACATCAACATTTTTTCCAAATTCCTCCTGAAGAAAATGGTATAATCCAAAAAACTCCAATCCAACAGTACGGTTCAGTACTATCATGAAATCTATATCACTTTTTTCAGTTGCCTCGCCTCTGGCATAAGAACCAAACAGATATGCTTCTTTGATAAAATTCTGTTTGTCAAATACTTTCCGGCATTTATCCTTAATCTGTTCTATCGTATATATCATATCTGCGCCTTTCTTCTCTGGATGATTTTGTGACGGATTCCGTCACATATCAGGTACACTATCATGGTGAATACACATCTTTCTATATAATATTGTACCATATTTTGCGCATTAGTGTAGCTTTGCTTTATCGTATATTTCTCTATATGCCTATGAATACTGCCAGGATGCACAACTAAAAATAAGAGATATCAATGATACCTCTTATTTTCATTACATTATTTAATTATTATCAGATTAGTTATTACCACGATTATCAATCTTGGCAATATCAACTATAGATAATTCCTGATTATTGAATGCATGCTCAAGACTTGATATAAGTGCATGGGCTGTATCAAGACTTGTAAGGCAGTGAACACCTGTCTCGATAGCATATCTTCTGATAAGGAATCCGTCCTTGGCTCTCTCAATACCACTCTCTGGTGTATCAATTACAAGGTCAATCTTATGTTCTAAGATAAGGTCAAGGAGTGTAGGAGCTTCCTGTCCAATCTTATTAACCTGAATTGCATGAACTCCATTTTCTTTAAGAACCTTGGCTGTTCCTCTTGAAGCATATATCTTATAACCTAATGCTTCGAATCTCTGTGCGATATCAATACCATCCTGCTTATCCTTATCTGCAAGAGTCATGATAATCTGCTTATGCTTTGGAAGTCTGATTCCAGCTCCCTCGAATGCCTTATAAAGTGCCTCATCAAAGCTCTTAGATATACCAAGACACTCACCTGTAGACTTCATCTCTGGTCCAAGGCTGATATCGGCTCCTCTGATCTTCTCAAATGAGAATACAGGCATCTTAATTGCATAGTAATCTGCTGCCCTCTGAAGTCCCGGCTCATATCCTAATTCCTTAATTGTCTTACCGATAATAACCTGTGTTGCAAGCTTAACAATAGGAATACCTGTAACCTTGCTAATGTATGGTACTGTACGGCTTGAACGAGGGTTAACCTCAATTACATATACCTGGTCATTATATACGATAAACTGAATGTTAATCATACCCTTTACATGAAGTGCTCTTGCAAGTCTTCCTGTATAATCTTCAATCATGTCTACAATCTTAGGTGATATAGACTTAGCTGGATATACTGAAATACTATCTCCTGAATGGATACCGGCTCTCTCGATATGCTCCATGATACCAGGGATAAGAATATCCTCGCCATCACATACAGCATCTACCTCTATCTCTTTACCCATAAGGTACTTATCTACAAGAATTGGATGATCCTGCTTAATTCTGTTGATGATGTTCATGAATTCTACAACATCTTCATCAGATACGGCAATCTGCATACCCTGTCCACCAAGAACGTATGAAGGACGAACAAGTACTGGATAGCCTAATTCATTAGCAGCCTTTAAAGCTTCCTCAACTGTGAATACTGTATGACCCTTAGCTCTAGGAATCTCACACTGCTCAAGAATCTTATCGAATAACTCTCTATCTTCCGCGGCATCTACATCCTCTGCACTTGTTCCAAGGATTGGAACGCCCATCTTCATAAGAGCCTCAGTAAGCTTGATAGCTGTCTGTCCACCAAACTGTACAACAGCTCCATCTGGCTTCTCAAAATCAACGATTGACTCAACATCCTCTGGTGTAAGTGGCTCAAAATAAAGCTTATCAGCAATATCAAAGTCTGTTGAAACTGTCTCAGGGTTGTTATTGATAATGATTGTCTCATAACCCTGCTTCTCAAATGACCATGTACAGTGAACTGAACAGAAGTCAAACTCAATACCCTGACCGATTCTTATAGGACCTGAACCAAGTACTAATACTTTCTTCTTGTCCTTAGTCTCAACTGCCTCATTCTCGCTTCCATATACAGAATAATAGTATGGTGTTGTAGCAGCAAATTCAGCGGCGCATGTATCAACCATCTTGAATACTGCATGGATATCATACTCGTCTCTTAACTCTTTGATTTCTCTTTCTGTGTGACCAGTAAGTTCGCCGATTACATTATCAGGGAATTCAATTCTCTTAGCTTCCTTTAAAAGCTCCTTAGTAAGTGGGCCACGCTTTAAAGCATTTTCCATATCTACAATAATCTGGAGCTTATCGATAAACCAGAGGTCAATCTTAGTAATATCATGAAGCTTTGCTGCTGGCATATGTCTTCTCAACGCCTCTGCTATCTTCCAGATTCTTCTGTCATCTACTACAGCAAGCTCCTCTAAAAGCTCCTCATCTGTAAGCTTAGTAAAATCATATGACATAAGGCTGTCAACATGCTGCTCAAGTGAACGGATAGCTTTCATAAGACCACCCTCGAAGTTATTAGCAATACTCATAACCTCACCAGTAGCCTTCATCTGTGTTGTAAGTGTTCTCTTTGCAGAGATAAACTTATCAAATGGAAGTCTTGGCATCTTAACTACACAGTAGTCAAGTGCTGGCTCGAAACTTGCGAATGTCTTTCCTGTAATTGCATTCTTAATCTCATCAAGTGTGTAACCAAGTGCAATCTTAGCTGCAACCTTAGCAATAGGATAACCTGTTGCCTTAGAAGCTAATGCTGATGAACGGCTTACACGAGGGTTAACCTCGATTACACAGTACTCAAAGCTGTCTGGATTAAGTGCGTACTGTACGTTACATCCACCTGTGATACCTAATTCATCTATAATATTAAGAGCTGATGTTCTAAGCATCTGATACTCTTTATCTGACAATGTCTGGGAAGGAGCTACAACGATACTATCACCTGTATGTACACCAACAGGGTCGATATTCTCCATGTTACATACTGTAATGCAGTTACCATTGCTGTCTCGCATTACCTCGTACTCAATCTCTTTCCATCCAGCGATACAACGCTCAACTAAAACCTCACCAACTCTTGAAAGTCTGAGTCCATTCTCAAGAATTTCACGAAGCTCAGCTACATTGTGGGCAATACCACCGCCGCTTCCACCTAATGTGTAAGCAGGACGGAGAACTACAGGGTAACCAATCTTAGCTGCAAATGCTTCACCAGTTGGAACATCGTTAACTACGAGTGAAGCTGCACATGGCTCGCCAATCTTCTCCATAGTCTCCTTGAACATAAGACGGTCTTCCGCCTTCTTGATTGTAAGTGCTGTTGTACCTATGAGCTTGACATTATGCTCTTCAAGGAATCCAGTCTCTGCAATCTCCATAGCAAGGTTAAGTCCAGCCTGGCCACCTAATGTAGGAAGAATACTGTCTGGCTTCTCCTTTAAGATTATCTGCTCAAGTACTTTAACTGTAAGAGGCTCAATATAAACCTCATCTGCAATATCCTTATCTGTCATGATTGTAGCAGGATTAGAATTAACAAGAACAACCTCAATGCCCTCTTCTTTAAGAGAACGGCAGGCCTGTGTACCAGCATAATCGAACTCTGCAGCCTGTCCGATAACAATTGGACCTGAACCTATAACTAAAACTTTCTTAATGTCTTTATTCTTTGGCATCTTCTTAGTCCTCCTTCTTCATCATGTCCATAAATCTATCAAATAAGTAACCTGTATCCTGTGGACCTGCACATGCCTCAGGATGGAACTGTACTGTAAATATCTTCTTACCTACATACTCAAGTCCCTCGTTTGTCTTGTCATTAACATTTTCAAAGGCAGGAACAGCAACCTTTGGATCAAGTGTTGTCTCATCAACAACATATCCGTGGTTCTGACATGATATGTACACTCTTCCAGTCTTTAAATCCTTAACTGGATGGTTAGCACCTCTGTGTCCATATTTTAACTTATGTGTATCTGCACCTGTTGCAAGTGCCATAAGCTGATGTCCAAGACAGATTGCAAAGATTGGAACATCACTTGCATACAGCTTCTTAAGCTCCTCAATAATCTCAACACATTCCTTAGGATCACCTGCACCATTAGATAACATAATACCATCTGGATTAGTGCTAAGAATCTCTTCTGCCTTAGTGTATGCAGGATATATAGTTACCTCGCATCCTCTCTCATTAAGAGAACGTGCGATATTTCTCTTGGCACCGAGGTCAAGGAGTGCTACCTTAGGTCCCTTGCCAGGAAGAACTTCGATTTCCTTACATGTTGTCTTTCTTACAACACCTGTTACTGAGTACGCCTTAATCTTAGGAAGAACTTCATCGAGATTGTAATTCTCGTTAGTTGTTATCATTCCATTCATAGTACCCTTTTCTCTTAAAATCTTGGCAAGAGCTCTTGTATCAATTCCTGCAATACCAGGAATATCATTATCTAAAAGAAATTTCTGAATAGGATCTTCGCATCTAAAGTTGCTTGGAGTTCTTGATAACTCTCGCACAATAAAACCATCTGGCTGAGCCTTAGATGATTCCATATCTTTGTAACATATTCCGTAATTACCAATTAAAGGATATGTCATAGTTACCGCTTGTCCAGCATATGAAGGGTCAGTTAAGACCTCCAGATAGCCTGTCATTGATGTATTGAAAACTATCTCGCTGATAACCTCACGGGTAGAGCCAATACTTGTGCCACTAAACACTGTTCCATCTTCAAGAATTAAAAATGCTTTCATGATTTACCTATTCCCTTTCGTGTTTTGCGCAAAAAAAAAGACAAAAAATTGCCTTTTTTCTCGGATTTATAAAATTTTACCACATACAAGTCGCGATTTCAAGCGAGTATTTATAATTATGCAAAAACTTCTCATATCTATAGAAATGAATTTCAAAATCAATAGATATGAGAAGTATTTAGTTATTCTTTGGGAATTTCAACCATTCCAGAATATTTGAATGTAACACCTCTGTCAGTAGAGATATATTTGGCTGCTGTCCTGCCGCTATTATAGCTTCCGTCACTTCCCTGCGTGAGGTAGACTATAATATCTGAATTCTTGTCAACAACCGGAACGCTTGCCTCCTTAAACACACTGCTCCATGTTGCATCACTTCCGACTGCCTCTGCCACAGCACTCTCAAGCTTCTGTTCTGGAAGATATATTTTTTCAAATGTCTTTCCACCATCAGAAGTCATATAAAGGTTAGAGTCAACTTCCTCATCATATTCATATGCAAAGAAGCCAGTCTGTGCGCTTATGAATTTGACACCTTTTAATTGTCCTGTCGATGGTCCCTGACCTGTCGCACTCCATGAATTGCCACCATTGGATGTGACATATATCTTGGAATATGTCTGGCTGCTTCCGGAACTATATTCTGCCACAATGATACCACTGTTCTCGTCAAAGAAGTCTATATAATAATACTGTGCACCATATGTGTCATCTATCTCACATGTTGTCCACTGTGTTCCAAGGTCTGTTGAATACACAACCGTAAGTGGTGTCCTGCTTCCGCCGCTCGCTGTTCCACCATACAAAAATGCTGTCATAGTTGTATTGACAATGAAGCTGCCCTTAGCAAGACTCTGGCTTCCAGTTGAGCCATTATCCACTATAGGAAGCTTTGATATATCAACTGGAACATTGGTAAATTTCTCACCGCCATCATAAGTGACTGACAGGAAATTATTCTTTATCTGGTAATATGCATAGGAACTCTCTGTCGCATCCTCCAGTATTCCAGATGTTATATTATTCTTGCTGTTCTGCTCTATTCCATAATCCTCAGGCGACATTATTGATGAGACATATATAGTGGCTGTTCCATCATAGTGATTGTCTATGATAAATTCCACTACCCACTCACAATGCATTCTGCCATTCTCAAGTATTCCATTCCATTCTTCAAAATTATCCATGTTGGAATCATTGAGTCCTGCACTGAAACTTATAAGAAGAATATCATTGCTGTCATCAAGAACTGTAGGCTCATCTATCTGTATTCGGTTAAGCCTTTTTGACCAGCTTAAATATTTCTGGGAATACTGCGCCAGAAATTCTCTTGTCCATATATTGCCAATATGGCTTATGTCAAGGTCAGCAAAATCCTGTGATAATGTATGGTTAACCTCTCCTGAATCCTTGGGTTCAACAACATTGCCAACAGAGTCAATTGTCACCGCAAATGTATATCTTGATTTTAAATTAATCTGCTTTGACTGATTCTCTGAATATCTGCTGTATACCATATAGGAAATAATCAGAATAAATATAATAAATACAGCTATCTTTTCTAAGATACGGATTATTCTTTTCCTGTTAGTCATTCTTCCAGCCATCTCCTAACAACAATCTAAACGGTTATGGACAAACTACTCTCTCTTCATATGCATGGCTTCGCGCACAATCTTTCTGTAATGCTTGTACCACCACAGATAAGCTGTTGCCGCCGCACCAACCACAAGCATGATAATAGCTGATACCGGATGTGCAAATGCAAGCCACACTGATGATACCTTTCTGCTAAGAACAGGCACTCCGTAAGCTACAAGCACGCACATAGCCATAACGAATCCATTAAATGTTCCTCTGTTCTCATATATAACTGTAAACTTCTCATATATAAGAATCGCAAACATCTCTCCCACAGGTCTGCACGCCGCTGTAAATAAACTTAAGCATAATGCTCTCCAGAATGTCACGCCAAACATTGTAAGGATAATTGTAAAATATACAAAATCTGCTGCAATCTTATAAGCAAGCTTTCCAAGGAAATTCATATATGGACTTATAAGCATGACACGCATCATAAGATAATCCCTGTCACCCATCGCCATCAGTGTAGTATTAGCAATGCTTCCACATATTGTAGACAGCATAAAGAACATATATATCATAGTTGTCTGCTGGTGGCTTGCAATAAGCGGACACATACGCGCTATAAGCCTGTATGGAACATACATGAATATAAGGACGTATATATATTTACGTAAGAATTCAAGCAGAACAATGCCAATCTGGGCCATCACACCAAATGTTGTCTTTAATTTACGGTTGTTATTATCAACTATCTGCTCATGCAGCTTATCACCGAGATTAGGTATTCTGTATAAAACAAGCAGAAACCTGTTCATCATCTCCATATATCTGAGAATCTTCTCAGCAAACATCTTTTTAACAATTATCATTCTTCTAAATCTCCCAATATATCAAGAATTGCATTATTAATCTCAGGGATATTAATCATCTCTGCTGTAACCTCATTAAGCTCGCCATTGTTTAAGACAAGTACATCTGGTGCAATTCTTTGAGCAACAGAAAGCACACTTGTCGATATGAGAACCACATGCTCACTGCACTCAGATGACAATACATCAAGAAATGTATCTATATACTCCTCGCTGCAGAAATCCAGTGGCTCATCAAACATGATTACATATGGCCTCTGCACAAGGAATGCCGCAAGCTGCAATCTCTTCTTATCTTCAAATGAATAGTTACATATCAGGTCATTCCTGACTTCTTCTGAAAGCTTAACACTGTCAAGATAACCATCTACATTCTCTTTTTTCTTAAATAAACACAATAAGCTTATAAATTCATATCCAGATATATACATAGGAAGCACGCTCTGCTTGGCTGCATAGAATGATTCTCTCTTAGAGCCTGACTCTATTGATCCGCCATCAATCGGAATATCACCACTGATGCATTCAAACAATGTTGTTCTTCCTGCTCCTGTTCCACCAAGAATAGGATAAATCTTCCCCTGTTCAAACGTGTAGTCAACGTCTGTAAGGATTTCCTGTTTGTCATATATCTTCTTGACATGATTAAGTTTAAGCATGCTAATCCTCCATGTATGGTTCTAATATGAACGCATAATTATTGTTAATTATATACTACTATCACATTTTTTGCAACTTACGCAAAATGCCAGCATCCACTTTAAGAAAATTTAATAAATTAATTAGTTTTTATTTCTATTTGAGGTATATACTCTTGTTGCCTTTAATATATTTATTTGGTATAATGTGCAGATGTTGTCAGAGATATTTCATATATAATTTACACAGTTAACATTATTGATAATTATTCAGGTATCTGTTGAATACTGAATATATATTGAATTTGAGAGGGGTTTCTTAGATGGTTAATCATTTTAAAAAATGGCGTCCTTTATTTGGATTGTACGTCTTAATATATCTGCCTTGGTTCTTTTTCCTCGAAAAAGTTATCACAGATGCTACACCTAATATGCATATTATTGATATAGCAATTGACCAAGCTATACCATTCTGCGAATACTTTATAATTCCATATGATTTCTGGTTTATCTATATAGTCGGCTCGTGTCTGTTCCTGATGATATTTGCAACAGACAAAGAATTTATACGTATGGCTCTGTCTCTTATAATCGGAATGTCCGTATGCCTGATAATATGCATGATTTATCCTAACGGACTGAATCTCCGCCCGGACACACTGCCAGACAATATATTCGGTTCATTTGTTGCATCACTTTATGCGATTGACACACCATACAATGTATTTCCAAGCATCCATGTATACAACTCAGTTGTGATACACATTGCCCTTAACAAATGTGAAGCTCTAAGAGACCACAAGGCAATCCGTACATGCTCACTTATAGTATGTATTCTCATATGTCTGTCTACTATGTTCTTAAAACAGCACAGCGTAACAGATGTAATCGGCGGATTAGCTTTCGGCGGCATAATGTATATTCTTCTCTATGTTGTGAATTACAGCAGATTTAGAAAAGGGGCTTCTGATGAAATCTGTGACGCCAAGTCATGTGAAGCTATTGAATCTAATGAATAAGCCAGCAATTCTTAAATTTAAAGGGACTGCCGCCTTAACGATTGAAAATCGTTAAGGCGGCAGTCCCTTTGCATTTTCTATATTTATTATTCATCGAATATGCTTACTATCTCTCCATCAAGAATCTTATTCATATTCTTGACTGCACAGAAATTGCCACACATTGAACATGTATCTTCTTTTTCTGGCTTAGATGAAGCACGGTATCTTCTTGCCTTCTCAGGATCTATAGCAACATCAAACATTGCCTCCCAGTCAAGCTTCTTTCTGGCAACATCCATCTTGTGATCCCACTCCATAGCTCCCGGAAGTCCCTTGGCTATGTCCGCCGCATGTGCCGCTATTCTTGACGCAATGATTCCTTCTTTAACATCATCAAGGTCTGGAAGTCTTAAATGTTCTGCTGGTGTTACATAACAAAGGAATGATGCACCATATGTAGCTGCAATCGCACCACCGATAGCTGCTGTTATGTGGTCATATCCCGGTGCTATATCTGTAACAAGAGGTCCTAACACATAGAAAGGTGCTCCCTTACAAAGTGTCTTCTGAATCTCCATATTAGCTTGAATCTGGTTAAGAGGCATATGTCCCGGTCCTTCAATCATAACCTGAACATCCTTATCCCACGCTCTCTTTGTAAGCTCGCCTAATGTGATAAGCTCCTCTATCTGTGATATATCTGAAGCATCCTCAATACAACCTGGACGACATGCATCACCAAGGCTCATTGTCACATCATACTCTCTGCATATATCAAGAACCTCATCATAATGTTCATAGAATGGATTCTCATTACCAGTCATCTCCATCCAGGCATATATGATTGAACCACCTCTTGAAACGATATTCATAAGTCTCTTTGAATTACGGAATCTCTTGGCAGTTGCCTTGTTAATTCCACAGTGTATAGTCATGAAATCCACGCCGTCCTCAGCATGCATTCTTACTATATCAAGCCACTCCTGGGCTGTGATTTCCTTCAATGCCTTGTGATAATACACAACTGCATCATATATAGGAACTGTTCCTATTATTGCTGGACATTCAGATGTAAGCTTTCTTCTAAACTTCTGCGTATCACCAAATGAGCTTAAATCCATAATTGCTTCTGCACCCATGGCAACAGCATTATTAACCTTATCAAGCTCCATATCAAGGTCAACACAGTCTCTTGATGTTCCAAGATTAACATTAATCTTAGTTCTTAATCTCTCACCTATTCCATTAGGCTCAAGACATTTGTGATTCTTGTTGGCAGGTATTATAACCTGTCCTTTTGCGATAAGTTCTCTTAATTCGTTAACATCGATTCTTTCCTTATCGGCAACTTTTTTCATTTCTTCTGTGATGATGCCCTGTCTGGCAGCATCCATCTGCGTAGTATACATATTTAACTCTCCTTTCCTACGTCGGCATTATCCGAATCAGGTTATATGGGTCGGCACATCTGTCCCTCTCAGCCGCCTGTCTGGCAGCTCCCCAAGCCGTTATATTATACCACTATTTACCACATTAGTCAAAGTACATGGCTGGCTTCCCAGCCCATTTTCTCCTCAAAGAATCCAAAACCGCCTAAAAATCACTGCTTCAAATCACTGATTTTTCTTAAAGCAAATAAAAGCTGCGGAAAGCTCCAATTTTTCACACAAATCTGGCGCTATACGCAACTTTTATCTATATTCAGCCGAATCCCCAATCCTACAGATGCAGCACTCTCTCCTTAATCTCCTGAGTTCTGCCCTGGTTCCAGAACTGTGTACCGATGTAGCCACAAGTTCTTCTGGCAACATTCATCTTGTCCTGGTCACGGTTCTTGCAGTTAGGGCATTCCCAGATAAGCTTGCCGTCATCATCAGTTATAATCTGAATCTGACCTGTGTAGCCGCATACCTGGCAGTAGTCGCTCTTAGTGTTAAGCTCTGCATACATAATATTATCATAGATGAACTTGATAACCTGTAAAACTGCAGGGATATTGTCCTGCATATTCGGAACTTCAACATAGCTGATTGCACCGCCCGGTGACAAAGCCTGAAATTCAGACTCAAGTTTCAGCTTGCTGAACGCATCAATATTTTCTGTAACATGAACATGATAGCTGTTAGTGATGTAGTTCTTGTCTGTTACACCCTTGATAATGCCGAAACGCTTTTGAAGACACTTTGCAAACTTATATGTTGTGCTTTCAAGAGGAGTGCCGTAGAGGCTGTAGTCAATGTTTTCAGCCTTTTTCCACTTTGCACAATAGTCGTTTAGTTTCTGCATAATCTCAAGGCCGAGTTCTTTGCCCTCTTTTTCTGTGAGCTTTTTGCCGATAAGGCTGTAAACGCACTCCCAAAGACCTGCATAGCCGAGTGAAAGCGTTGAATAACCGCCATGGAGAAGCTTGTCAATCTTCTCACCCTTTTTAAGTCTTGCCAAAGCACCGTACTGCCACAAAATAGGAGCGGCATCTGAAAGTGTACCTGTAAGACGCTCGTGACGGCACTGTAACGCTCTGTGGCAAAGTTCCATTCTCTCGTCAAAAATCTTCCAGAATCTGTCGAGATCTTTGCCTGCACTGAGTCCGATGTCAATAAGGTTTACAGTTACAACACCCTGATTGAATCTGCCGTAATACTTCGGCTTGCCGTTTTCGTCAATATATGGAGTAAGAAAACTTCTGCAGCCCATACAAGTAAAGCAGTGACCCTCACCGTTTTTATCAATTTTGCTCTGGAGCATAACTTTTTCCGAGATATAGTCGGGAACCATTCTCTTTGCGGTACACTTTGCGGCAAGCTCTGTAAGATACCAATACTTGCTGTCCTCGGTAATGTTATCCTCTTCAAGCACATAAATAAGCTTTGGGAACGCAGGAGTAATCCACACACCCTTTTCATTTTTAACGCCCTTGTGACGCTGTTTGAGTGTTTCCTCAATAATCATAGCGAGGTCGTGCTTTTCCTGCTCGTTTTTAGCCTCGTTAAGATACATAAACACGGTTACAAACGGAGCCTGACCGTTTGTTGTGAGCAAAGTAACAACCTGATACTGAATTGTCTGTACACCACGGTTTACTTCCTTGCGGAGTCTTTGCTCAACGATATCGTTGATTTTCTCTTCTGTGGGATGAACACCGAGTTCCTCAATTTCCGCAAGAGTTTCTCTGCGGATTTTCTCACGGGAAACCTGAACAAACGGTGCAAGGTGAGCAAGGCTTATGCTCTGACCGCCGTACTGGTTACTTGCAACCTGTGCAATAATCTGTGTTGCAATGTTACAAGCTGTTGAAAAGCTGTGCGGTCTTTCAATAAGTGTATCGCTTATGACTGTGCCGTTCTGAAGCATATCTTCAAGGTTTACAAGGTCGCAGTTATGCATATGCTGTGCAAAATAGTCCGAATCGTGGAAGTGAATAATACCCTCTTTGTCGGCTTCAACAATATCGGCAGGCAAAAGCATTCTTCTTGTAAGGTCACGGCTGACCTCACCCGCCATATAGTCACGCTGAACGCTGTTGACAGTCGGGTTCTTGTTTGAATTTTCCTGCTTTACTTCCTCGTTGTTGCACTCAATAAGCGAGAGAATTCTGTTATCGGTAGTGTTTGCCTTACGAACAAGCGAGCGGTTGTAGCGGTAACGCACATATCTTCTTGCAAGCTCAAATGCGCCCTTTGCCATAAGCTGGTCCTCAACCATATCCTGAATTTCTTCAACAGATACAGCTCTCTTGATTTTATTGCACTTATATTCAACATAGTCGGCAACATCCTCAATCTGTTCATCCGAAAGAAATTTGTGTTCGCCTGAGCCGTTTGCCTTTTTAACGGCATTGATAATTTTTTCAATATTAAATTCTTCTTCTGAGCCATTACGCTTGATAATTTTCATAATCCTTCCCCTTCTTAATTATTTTGTGGTTATTCCTTGATAAAAATCCTATATATGTAAAAAGTTAAACTCTTAAAATGTCATTTTGCAATAAAATTGCAAGAGGCAAATTCCCCTTGCGAATGCAAGACCAATTATACAATAAATAAATAATAAATACTGTTGCACAGGCAACAATCTTGTGATATACTATACCATATATTGTGGCAGGACAAAAAACGCCACACATTATGGAGTGTTACAAATGATAGAACAAATCAACGGTGCAGTGCTTGAAAAATCAGATTTCATCGGGCTTAACGAGTGTTTTTCGCCTGTTGAAAGAGAGTACAAACGAGGCGAAATCATCACCACATATTCAGCCGAAAACGACACAATTTGCATCATAAAAGAGGGCACGGTTTATCTTACAACCGACAATGCCGAAAATCAGCGAAGAATTATTTCTTTTTATGAAAGCGGTGATATGACCGCCGCCTGCCTTGTGCCAAAGTCAGACAATCGAATTTTCTATCTTACGGCAAAAACAAATTGCAGAGTCGATTTTGTGAGATATTCAAAGTTCACAGCCTGTTGCGAAAAGCATTGCGACAAACATTTAAGGGTTATAAGTGCGTTCATCGAAAGCTCGCACAAAAAAATTCTTACCCACACAGACATTCTCTGTCAGCAAACGCTGAGAAACAAGCTTTTGACCTTTTTTGAATACATAAAAAATGAAAAGGGCAAAAATACCTTTACTCTTCCCCTTCCGCTATCAGACCTTGCAGACTATCTTTCGGTTGACCGAAGTGCAATGATGCGTGAAATAAAAAAGCTGAATGAAGAAAAAATCATCGTTTCGGACAAACGAAAAATCACCGTTACTAACGATTTGTCAGTTTCGTAACTATATATGTATAAAGAAAGATAAAAAAACAAAAAATAAAAGTGCAATTCAACCGTACAAAACGCCTGCTTATTTGCAGGCGTTTTTTGTACGGCAACAGGTTCTATTGTAGTATAAAAAACATTTTGGGTCAACACGCGAAAAGAATTATAACGAGATTATTTTAATTTGACCGAGTTTGACCGATAAATCAATCTGTTTGAGCGAATTTTATTGATTGATGGTAATATTATACTATTTACAAGTTATGTTTAACGCTTTTTTATTGGCTATTTTGCTGATATTAAAATTATTTGAATTTTTTTGAATTTTTTTGACGGAATTTGCTTGACTTTTAAAAAACAGGTGCTATAATATAGTCAAGAGGTGAGGATAATGCTTACACAGGACAGATACCGTGCCATTCTTGATTTGCTTGATGAAAAAAATTCGGTTACGGTGTCGGAATTAACAAAACTGCTTGACTCCTCCGAGTCAACAATAAGAAGAGATCTTTCCGCTCTTGATGAGATGGGAAAGCTCACGAAGGTTTTCGGCGGTGCAACCTCACTCACAAGAAACGAAGGCATCTTTGAAGATGCGGTAAGCAACCGCGAAACCGTTATGAGCGATGAAAAAGATTTGATTGCAGAATACTGTGCAAGGCTTATCAACGACTCCGACTTTGTTTATATTGACGCAGGTTCAACAACTTTAAAGCTGGTTGACCACATAACAAATACAAATGCAACTTATGTTACGAACGGCATTACACACGCCAGAACGCTGATTCACAAGGGTATGCAGACATACATTGTCGGCGGAAGAATAAAGCCTGTTACAGAGGCAGTTGTGGGTGCCGAAGCAATAAAAAGCATAAACTGCTTTAATTTTACAAAAGCTTTTATGGGAGCAAACGGAATTGACCTTAATTCGGGATTTACAACCCCTGATATTGAGGAAGGTCTTATAAAGGAAACGGCAATCAACAAATCTTATATGGCATTTATCCTTGCAGACCATTCAAAATTCCGCAGGGTGTACCCCGTAACATTTGCCCCTCTCGAAAAATGTTGTATAATCACCGACAAATTGACTGCGCCGGACTTTTCGCAGGCAACGGTGATAAAGGAGGTTAAAAAATGATCTACACCGTAACGCTTAATCCGTCCATTGACTACATTGTCAGGCTCGACTCACTTGTTACGGGAATAACAAACCGAACAACAAGCGAGGAATATTACTACGGCGGCAAGGGAATCAATGTTTCTTGTGTGCTTGCAGAGCTTGACCTTGAAAGTACGGCATTCGGATTTGTAGCAGGCTTTACCGGTGACGCCATTGAAAAAGGTATTCGCAATGACAAGATTATCACCGACTTTATAAAGCTTGAAAGCGGAATTTCAAGAATTAACATTAAAATTAAAGCCGGTGTTGAAACAGAAATCAATTGTCAGGGACCTCACATCAGTGAAACCGAACTTGAAAGACTGTTTTCAAAAATCGACAGAATATCAGACGGCGACACAATCGTAATTGCAGGAAACATTCCGAACACAATGCCCGACGATGTTTACGAAAGAATCCTTGAAAGAATCAAGGGCAAGAATGTACGAATTGTAGTTGACGCAACAAAAAAACTTTTGCTCAACTCACTTAAGTACAAACCGTTCCTCATCAAGCCTAATCGCCAGGAACTTTCCGAAATGTTCGGAGTTGAAATCAAAACTGAAGATGACATTGAAAAGTATGCAAAAGAGCTGCAAAAGCTCGGCGCAAAAAATGTTCTGATTTCACTCGGCGGTGACGGTGCGATGCTCATTGACGAATTTGGTGAAAGACACAAAGCAGGAGTCCTCAAAGAAAAGGTAATCAACACGGTTGGTTCGGGCGACTCAATGGTAGCAGGCTTTGTGGCTGGATATGAAAAGACAAAAAGCTACCCCTATGCGCTGAAATTAGGCAGTGTGTGCGGAAATGCAACGGCATTTCTTGACGGACTTGCCACAAAAGAAAAAATAAATGAATTGCTTGCAAAATTTAATTAAAAAGGAGAGAAAAATATGCGTATCACAGATTTATTAAAAAAATCGGGTATTGCTCTCGGCGTTAAAGTTGCCGACAAGAGCGAAGCAATTGACAAGCTTGTTTCATTACATGAAAAGTGCGGAAACCTCAAGGATGTTAAAGCCTACAAAGAGGGAATCCTCAACCGTGAAAAACTCGGCACAACAGCCGTAGGTATGGAAGTTGCAATTCCCCATGCCAAGAGCGAAGCTGTAAAAGCTCCCGCCCTCACGGCTATCACTGTTCCCGACGGTGTAGATTATGACTCGCCCGACGGTCAGCCCTGTAAGCTGCTCTTTATGATTGCCGCAACAACAGACGGCGATGTTCATCTTGAGGTTCTTGCAAGACTTATGCAGCTTTTGATGCACGAAGATTTTACTGCAAAGCTTAAAGCCGCAAAAACTCCCGAAGAATTTATCTCAATTATTGACGCAAAGGAAACAGAGAAATTCCCCGATGAACCAAAGGCAGAAGTTCCTGCAAAGAAGGGTTACAGGGTTCTCGCTATCACAGCTTGCCCAACAGGTATTGCTCATACTTATATGGCAGCTGAATCACTCCAGAAAGCAGGCGACAGCCTTAATATTCCGATTAAGGTTGAAACCAACGGTTCAGGCGGTGCAAAGAATGTACTTACCGAAGAAGAAATTGCAAACTGCGACGGCGTTATCATTGCCGCTGACATCACAATAAACCTTGCTCGTTTTGACGGCAAGCCTGTTTTACAGTGTGCCGTTTCAGACGGTATTCATAAGCCGGAAGAGCTTATCAACAAGATTGTAAACAAAGAAGTTCCCGTATATCATCACAAGGGCGGTTCTGCAGATGCTCCAAGGAAGAGAGGCGGCACTTACGGTCACCTTATGAACGGTGTATCACATATGCTCCCGTTCGTTGTAGCAGGCGGTATCTTCATTGCAATCGCATTCCTCATTGATATTGCGTGCGGTGTAAACGCACAGGAGGTTGGCAGTGCATTCGGTACGGTAACTCCAGCAGCCGCATGGTTTAAGACACTCGGCGGCGTTGCCTTTAACCTTATGGTTCCTATCCTTTCCGGCTTTATCGCAATGTCAATTGCAGACCGTCCCGGTCTTCTCGTTGGTCTTGTAGGCGGTTTCCTTGCAACATCAGGCGCAACCTTTATGGATCCTGCCGCTGCAGAAACAGTTCCGTCAGGCTTCCTCGGCGGCTTGCTCGCAGGTTTCGTAGGTGGTTACTTAATGCTCGGTATTGAAAAAATGTGCGATAAGATGCCTAAGGCTCTTGAGGGTATCAAGCCCGTTCTCATCTATCCGCTTCTCGGACTCGGCGGTATTCTCGTTGTAATGTGCGCAATCAACCCGTTCATGGGTATGATTAACTCAGGTATGTCAAACGGCCTTAACGCTATTGCCTCTAACCCTGCAATGATGGTTCCGCTCTGTGCGCTCCTCGCAGGTATGATGTCTATCGACATGGGCGGTCCTTTCAACAAGGCAGCTTATGCATTCGCAACACTTAACCTTGCAAACGCAGACGATCAGGCATACATCATTATGGCAGCAGTTATGATCGGCGGTATGGTTCCTCCAATCGCAATCGCTCTTTCAAACACATTCTTCAAGAATCGTTGGACAGACGAAGAAAGAAAGAATGCTCCCGTAAACTATGTAATGGGACTTTCATTCATCACAGAAGGTGCAATTCCTTACGCAGCAGGTCATCCGCTTCAGGTTATCCCTTCATGTATCGTTGGTTCTGCAGTAGCAGGCGCACTTTCAGCTCTCTTTGGCTGTAAGCTTATGGCTCCTCACGGCGGTATCTTCGTATTCGCAACAATGCAGGGTACATGGTATTTCTACCTCCTTGCTCTTGCAATCGGTGCAGTAGTTTCAATGCTTATGCTTGCACTTCTCAAAAGACCGATTAAAAAATAATTAATTTGCTATTACCCGTTTTTTGAAATGTTTTGTTCCTCGGCACCGGTGTAAAAGCCGGTGCCACCCCTCAAAACTCAAAGAACTTTCACGACATTAGATTCAAAACTTCAAAACACAAATTTATTTTATAAAGGAGATTTTATTATGGTATCAAAAGAACTCGTACTCACAAATGCACAGGGATTCCATATGCGTCCGGCATCGGTTTTTGCAACAGCTATGGGCAAATACAGCTGTGATGTAACAATCAAATTCAACGGCAATCAGTACAACGCAAAGAGCCTTCTCAACATTATTGCGGCTTGCATCAAGTGCGGCAGTGAAATTGAAGTTATTTGCGACGGTGCTGACGAAAACGAGGCACTTGCAGAGGCAGTACAGCTCATTGAGAGCGGTCTTGGCGAATAATGGCCCCGACAGACCAGTTACAAGAGGTGAAGATTATGCTACACGGAACAGCCGCATCCGAGGGTATCGGAATCGGTAAGGTAATGCTTATTGAAGAACATTCGCTTGAATACACTCCACGAACAGTAACAGATACTGAGGCAGAGTCACAGCGTTTTAAGGCAGCAGTAGATGCTTTTTGCTACAATACTGAAAAACAGGCAGAAAATCTTCGCAGTTCAGCCGGTGAAAAAGAGGCAGAAATTCTTGCAGGTCACATTCAGATTATCAAAGATCCGTATCTCAGCGGTGAAATTGAAAAGCTGATTGCAGACGGTCAATGTGCGGAATCTGCTCTTGAGCATATGTGTGATATGTTTATTGCAATGTTCTCGGCAGCTGACGATGAGCTTACAAAACAGCGTGCGGCTGATGTCAGAGATATCAAGAGCGGTGTTCTCGGCATTCTTCTCGGAGTAAACGAAATTAAAGTAAGCGATGCACCAAAAGGCACTGTGCTTGTTGCAAGGGAGCTTACTCCTTCTGTTACGGCAGGCATTGTAAAAGAAAACATAGCAGGCATTATTACTGAAACAGGCGGAACAACTTCCCACTCTGCAATTCTTGCAAGAGCGCTTGAGATTCCCGCCGTACTCAGTGTTGAGGGTGTCGCATCAAGCCTGAAAAACGGTGACACAGTTGTAGTTGACGGCAGTGAGGGTGCTGTAATTGTTAATCCGGATGATAACACAGTTGCAGAATACTCCAAAAAGCGTGACGCTTTTCTTGCAGAACGCAAAGAGCTTGAAAATTACAGGGGACGAGAAACAAAATCCGCAAGCGGAGAAGTTTATGAACTTTTCTGCAACATAGGAAAACCCGAAGACGCTGTCAAGGCAGTTGACGCAGACGGCGAGGGTGTCGGACTTTTCAGAACAGAGTTTCTGTTCATGGACAGAACTTCAATTCCGACAGAGGACGAACAGTTTGAAGCCTACAAAAAGGCTGCTCTTATCTTAAAGGGCAAGTCGCTGATTATCAGAACACTTGATATCGGCGGTGACAAGGACATTCCGTACCTTGGACTTGAAAAAGAAGAAAATCCGTTCATGGGATTCCGTGCAATCAGATATTGCCTTAAAAACCGTGAACTTTTCAAATCACAGATTAAAGCCATTTTGCGTGCAAGCGCATTCGGTGACATCAAGATTATGTTCCCGCTCATCACAACTATGGATGAACTTCGTGAGGGCAAAAAGCTTGTTGCAGAATGCAAAGCCGATTTACGCAATATGGGCATAAATTTCAACGAAAACATTCAGGTTGGTGTTATGGTTGAAACAGCGTCTGCGGCAGTTATCGCAGATATGCTTGCAAAAGAGGCAGACTTCTTCAGCATCGGCACAAATGACCTCACAGGCTACACAATGGCTTGTGACAGAGGCAACAACGATGTGTCTTACCTCTACTCTCCCCTTCAGCCAAGCGTTCTCAGAATGATTAAACGCACAATTGAGTGCGGTGTTCAGAACGGCATTTCAGTCGGAATGTGCGGTGAGGCTGCCGCAAACAAGCTGATGATTCCGTTGCTTATTTCATTCGGACTCACAGAATTCAGCGTTTCCGCTCCGTCAGTTCTCAATGTGAGAAAAATAATTTCCACATGGACAAAAGAAGAAGCAGACAAAGTTACTGCAAAGGTGCTTGAAATGAGTACACAGCAGGAAATTATCGAATACCTCAAATCGGTTGTGTAAAACAACCAAGTTAATATGCGTTAATCTCAGTTAAATAATTTGCAAACACGATTAATCCCCGTCAGAAATTCTGGCGGGGATTTGTCTTTTGGTATATTAATTAGTTTTTGCTCTGCATACTATCCCTTTTTGAAAAGACACAGCCGCAATAGTTTTGGCGGTAGAGGTCATATTCTTTTGAAAGGACGATTGAACGCTTGTAACCCTCACGCTTTTTGAAGTCGCTGTACAGCCACGGAATGCCGTACTTCTCGGCAAGCTCCGCACCGATTGAATTGAGCAACTGCGCATTTTTCAGCGGACTGATTGTAAGCGTGGTTGTGAAATAATCAAAGCTGTGTTCCTTTGCGTAGCGTGCAGAGGATTCAAGTCGCAGTCTGAAACATTTTTCACACCGCTTTCCGCCCTCGGGTTCGTTTTCAAGACCCTTTACATAGTCAAAGTAATCCTTGGGCAGATAATCTCCCTCGACCACCTTTACGGGATGTTCAAACGGCATAAGCGACACAAGACGCTTTTCTTCGCTCAAACGGTAATTGTACTCATCCGCAATCGAAATATTCGGATTGTAAAAATAGACCGTGATGTCAAAATACTTTGAAAGGTACTCAAGACAATATGACGAACACGGAGCGCAACACACATGCAAAAGCAGTTTCGGTACTCTTCCCTCTTGCGTGATTTTGTCAATTACCCTGTCGAGTTCTTTCTGATAATTTATCTTGTTCATACTATTATATAAATTTGCAAATGTAGTCAAAAAGCTCTTCGGCTGTGTCTGCAACAAACGGCGCACCTGCGTTCATAAGCTCGTTTTTTCCCCTGAATCCCCATGAAACACCTGCCATTTTTACACCCGCATTGTTTGCCGTAAACACATCGACATCGCTGTCGCCGACATAGAAACATTCTTCGGGAGTAACTCCGCTCATTTTGAGAAGTGCAAGCAAAGCGTCGGGTTCCGGCTTTGTCTTGTACTGAGGTTTCTGTCCCCAAGCCTGAGTAAACTTGTGATTTGGAAACGCTTTCTTCAACATCTTATCGACAAACTCATCGGGTTTGTTAGAAAGCACACCTGTTTTAACACCCTTTTGTGCAAGCTTTTCAAGCATTTCGGCACAACCGTCATATGCGGCGGTGTGGTCATTGCAGTGAACTGCATAATGTCTGTCGTAATCAGCCTTGACCTTTTCAAAAAGTTCGTGGTCAGTCCACGCGTCACCCATTGCTCTTCTGATGAGCATTTCTCTGCCGTTTCCTACATATGTTTTATAATTTTCAACCGGCTTTTCTTCAAGGCCGTTAAGTTTCAAACCGTAGTTCACACTTATAGCAAGGTCGGTAAGCGAGTTCATAAGTGTGCCGTCAAGATCAAATACTACCATTTTTACCATAAATATCACCCTAATTTAATCCTTTTTCCTGTTCAAAAAGTATTGCCCTGCATGGTGCCGCCTCAAGTCCACCGAGTTTTATCGGGAATGCACACAAGTCATATTCACCGTCATCAACACCTGAAAGGTTAAGATTTTCAAGCACGGCAATTTCTGCTCTTCCGAGTTCACGGTGAGTTTTCACTTCATCAAACGGCGGTGCGATTGAATCGGCATCCGTTCCCACGAGTACAACTCTGCTTTGTGCAAGCACAATGGCGGCAGAATGTGAAAGATAAGTATTGCCGTTACCTCTGAAAAGTATTCGCTTTCGGCAATACGGCAACAGCTTTTCCATATCTTCACCTGTCAGAACACCTTTAACAGTTATTACTGTGCATTTGCCGTAAAAAGTGTTAAGCCTTAAATCTGTTATTGCTTTGCCATCGGGACAAAAGTGCAGAGGTGCATCAATATGCGTTCCTGCATGAACACACATTGAAATTTGCGAAAGATTACATTCTTCATCTTCATCCATACTTCTCAGCGATGTTACAACCGTTTCGGGATCGCCCGGATATACTTCGGTTGTAAGAGTATCCTTTGAAATATCGTGAATATACATACATCCTTCGCCTCTTTCCTTTTTGAACATTTTCATTGTCACAAATATGCAACCGAGCATTTACCCACAAGATTTCAGCCAAAAATTAAAATTCTGCTTAAAAGCTAAAATGCAGAAGAAAATTCTTCACTTTGAAAGCGTGGGCATCCACACTATAATTATACCACACATTACAACAATTTGCACCTTTATCGGCAAAATTTCCTTGCTTTACGGCAAAAAATAACCCCGCAGGAAAACCTGCGGGGTAAAATGCAATTGTGAATTGAATCAATCAATCGGAATTATTCAGCATCAGTGTCAATAGGTGAACCTACATTACCTGTGTTGTTGAATCCCTTAACAGCATACTTCTGAACCATTGTTGAGTCCTTAACAGAAATTCTGCCGTCTTCGTTAGCGTCGCAAACCTTGAATGCTTCTGAATCAGCATCAATGTTTAAGAGACCGATTGCAATTCTCTGGATCATTGTAGCATCCATAACTGTGATTGAGTAGTCACCGTCAGCATCGCCGAGGAGCGGAACACGAGTACCGTCAACCTTAACATTTGCCTTTGCACCTGTGCCTTCAAGATAGTTGAAGTTTGAAAGGTCAAGTGTGATTGTGATGTCTACTGTACCAACATAGCCGAGTGATACTGTATCAATGATCATATTCTGAGCATTGAATGAAAGGTCGAAGTCATTACCGACAGGAGCAACATCCTGTACAGGGAGACCCCAGTTAGCAGCCCAAGAACCGTTAGCGGCAAACTTGAACTGATAGTTCTCATAAGAATCTACATCCTTAAATGTAATCTGATATACCTTATCAGCAACTTCTGTCATGATGTTCTGCTCAGCATCAACAATCCAAGCCTGACCGTTAAGCCAATTGTCAACACCGTTACCAACAGCTACTACATAGTCGATTTCCATATCTGTAACGATTTCAGCTGAATCGCCTGTAACACCAATTTCTTTTGTAGCAGGATTGTATGTAATTGTAACATCACATTCTTTGTCTACCTTGAAAGTAACATTGTTGTCTGTACCGTTGTAACCAATCCAGTTCTGGCTCCACTGCTGAACACCGTCAACAACTTCACCCGGAACATTTTCAACAATCTTGAACTGATAATCCTTTGCAACCGGAACAGCTGTAAATGTCTTTGTATAAACATCGCCGCTCTTTGTCATTACATTTTCGGGAGCGAGTGCAGGAGAACCCTGCCATTCATAACCTGTGAGTGATTCAACACCTGCAACTACATAGGAAGTTTCAGGAGTAGGATCTGTTACAGGTTCTGTTGCAGGCTCAGTTGTAGGAGCCTCTGTAGCGGGTTCTGTTGTAGGAGCTTCTGTTGCAGGCTCTGTTGTAGGAGCTTCTGTAGGAGCTTCTGTTGTAGGAGCCTCTGTTGGCTCTTCAGTTGTAGGCTCAACTGTTGTTGGCTCTTCTGTAGTTGGTTCCTCAGTTGTTGGTTCTGCAGTTGTAGCAGAAGGATCAACACCAAGAAGTGCAGCAATTGTTGTAAGAGGAGCACAATCAGGATATGCTTCAGGATCAGCAAGCTGTGTTGCATACATTTCAGCATAAGCATTGTAAACATCCATTGGCTCAGCTTCAACCTGTGTGCAGATCTTAGCTACAGTTTCAGCTGTGTAGTTCTTAGCGTTCTTTACAGCCCAGTTAAAGAGTGCCTGTGCAACCATTTCAGCTCTTGAAAGGTAAACAGGGTAACGACCATCGATTACATTACCGAGTGATGTAATAGCAGCCTTAGGACCGTAGTTTTCGCTGTTGTTCTTCCATGTTGCAGCATAGTCCATCTTTGATGAATCTTCTGTGTTCTCAACCTTACCGCCTGTGAGGTAAATTGTGTCGCCAAGGCAAGGCTTACCAAGTGTTACATTGCAAGTCTGGTGACCGGCCTTTTTGCTGTCGATTGTTGAGAAGATTACAGCGTAGTCAGCGTTGTCTTTAAGTCCACCGTGTTCCGAACCGTCTACTGACTTAATCTTTGTTGTATCATAGTAGTAAAGACCTGTTGCTGTGTCTTTCTTACATTTCTCAGCAGGACCCTGCCAAGATGTTTCTGCAATCTCATCGCCTGCTACAGCGTAGAGGTGGCAATAAACAGTCTTTGTAGTACCCCATTCTTCTGGGAGACTGCTTACATCGAAATAAATTTTTGTGTCGGTTTCTTCAGCTGATGCAGAGAAAATGGTCAAACCTGAAAAACAGGATACAGCCATAAGAACTGCAAGTACCAAGCTGAGAACCTTTGATGATTTTTTCATCGCTAATTCCTCCTTTTTTTGGTTACTCAAATTTCGAGCAACTACATTATATATCAAAACGATTATATTTACAAGTGGTTTTTGGCAAGTTTGTAAATTTTTTTCAAAATTATTGCTTTAAAGTTCACAATAAACACTGTGAAAGAGTCTTTTTACTTGACAACAGTAGCAAATAATTGTATTATTTTAATGGTTATTTTTATCTATCTGCAAAGAGAGGTTAAGTTATGGAAAACAGCAAAAAGACCATGGATAAAATCGTTGCTTTGTGCAAAAACAGAGGCTTTGTTTATCCGGGTTCTGAAATTTACGGCGGCCTTGCAAACACTTGGGATTACGGTCCACTCGGTGTTGCACTCAAAAACAATATTAAAAACGCTTGGCTCAAGAAGTTTGTTCAGCAGAACAAATATAATGTGGGTCTTGACTCTGCAATTCTTATGAATCCGCAGACATGGGTTGCATCAGGTCATCTCGGCGGTTTCTCAGACCCGCTTATGGACTGTAAGGAATGTAAAACCCGTCACCGTGCCGACAACCTTATTGAAGATTTTGACGGCACAAATGTTGCAGGCTGGACAAACGAAGAAATGATGAACTACATCAAGGAAAAAGAGATTCCTTGTCCTAACTGCGGCAAGCACAATTTCACAGATATTCGTCAGTTCAACCTTATGTTCAAAACATTCCAGGGCGTTACTGAGGACAGCAAGAATGAAATTTATCTTCGTCCCGAAACTGCTCAGGGCATTTTTGTAAACTTCGCTAACATTCAGAGAACAAGCCGTAAGAAAGTGCCTTTCGGTGTTGCACAGATTGGTAAATCTTTCAGAAACGAAATCACACCGGGTAACTTTATTTTCCGTGTTCGTGAGTTTGAGCAGATGGAGCTTGAGTTCTTCTGCAAGCCCGGCACTGACCTTGAATGGTTTGAATACTGGAGAGGTTTCTGCCGTGACTGGCTCTATTCTCTCAACATTAAGGAAGAAAATCTTCGTCTTCGTGACCACGCAAAAGAAGAACTTTGCTTCTATTCAAAAGCAACAACAGACTTTGAGTACCTCTTCCCGTTCGGTTGGGGCGAACTTTGGGGCGTTGCCGACAGAACAGACTACGACCTTACACAGCACAGCAAAACAAGCGGTAAGACACTTGAGTATTTTGATCCGACAACAAACGAGAAGTACATTCCGTATGTTATTGAGCCGTCACTCGGTGTTGAGCGTCTTTTCCTCGCTCTTGTTGTTGAGGCTTACGATGAAGAAGTTATTGACGAAAAGGATACACGAGTTGTATTAAGACTTCATCCGACACTTGCTCCGTACAAGGCTTGTGTTCTTCCGCTTTCAAAGAAGCTCAACGAGCAGGCAGGCAAGGTTTATGAACAGCTTTCAGCCGACTTTATGACTGATTATGACGATGCAGGTTCAATCGGCAAGCGTTACAGAAGACAGGATGAAATCGGTACTCCGTTCTGTATCACATATGACTTTGAATCAGTTGATGACGGTTGTGTAACGGTTCGTGACCGTGACACAATGCAGCAGGAAAGAGTTGCAATTGACAAGCTCAACGATTATATCGCTGAAAAGATTAAGTTCTAATTTAATTATATTATGCAGTAAAGGGACATTTCGTTTGGAATGTCCCTTTTTTATTGCGTATTGTGATCAGTTGTAAAGTCAAAACAAACACAAATTGATTGGCGAACACGGTTCGCCGCTACAGTATGACAATTATTTTGCGGCATTTATATAATCTTTCTTATCACAAATATTGTGCCGTTACTTAGCGGGCGCCCAATGAGCGCCCCTACTGATTTGTTTAGACAATTGCAATGTTACGCTCGGGCATAATATGTTTTTTACATTGCAAACTGTCTGCCCGACCACAATTTTCCATTTTCAATTTTCAATTTTACATTTAATTAAAACTGTCTTCACGAATTGTGAACGGCGGCTCGCCGTATAAAAACAGCGGATAACCTCAAAATTCGGGTTATCCGCTGTGTGTTTTATTCAATATAATAATCTGAATTAAGTCAAATTACTTTGAGAGGTTTGTGAGAACCTTTTTGATTCTTTCAACAGCCTCGATTGTGTTTTCTCTGTCGCCGAATGATGTAAGACGGAAGTAGCCTGCGCCGTTTTCACCGAAGCCTTCGCCAGGAGTACCTACAACATTTGCTTCATTGAGGAGGAGGTCAAAGAATTCCCAGCTGCCCATATTGTTCGGACACTTGAGCCAGATGTAAGGTGAATTCTTACCGCCTGTGTAGTAGATGCCGAGTTCATCAAGTGCTGATGCGATGATTCTTGCATTTTCCTGATAGTAAGAAATGTTCTCCTTGATCTGTTTCTGACCTTCTTCACTGAATACAGCAGCCGCTGCACACTGAACAGGCCATGAAACACCGTTGAACTTTGTTGCCTGACGGCGGTACCATATTGCATAGATATTGTGACCGTCACGCTCAAGCTCCTTAGGAATTACCGTGTAACCGCATCTTGTGCCTGTGAAACCTGCTGTCTTTGAAAGTGAACACATTTCGATTGCGCACTTTCTTGCACCCTCAATTGCAAAGATTGAACGAGGAAGATCCTCTGTGATGAATGCCTCATAAGCTGAATCGTAGAGAATGATTGCATCATTCTTGAGTGCATAGTCAACCCATGCTTTGAGCTGGTCAGCGTTGTAAGCAGAACCTGTTGGGTTGTTAGGTGAGCAAAGGTAGATGATGTCTGCCTTTACATTTTCATCAGGGAGAGCGGCAAAGCTGTTTGCCTCATTTGATGCAGCATAAACGATTTCTCTGCCTGCCATAATGTTTGAGTCAACATATACGGGGTAAACAGGGTCTGTTACGAGAACAACATTATCCTTTGAAAAGATGTCGCCGATATTACCGCAGTCTGACTTTGCACCGTCTGATACAAAGATTTCGTCAGCGCCTACTGTAACGCCGAAGCTCTTGTAGTAATCTGAAATAGCCTGTCTGAGGAACTCATAACCCTCATAATCGGGATAGCCCTTGAAGGTTTCCTTGTGAGCAAGATCCTCCGCACCCTTTTTCATTGCTTCAACAACAACAGGAGCAAGCGGAAGAGTTACATCGCCGATACCAAGCTTGATAACCTTTTTATCGGGATGAGCCGCAATATATGCATTTGTCTTTTTTGCAACATCTGCAAAAAGATAGTTAGGAACGAGATTGTCAAAATTTCTGTTAATCTTCATTAAAATCAGTCCTTTGATGTATAAGTTAAGTGGAAATAAAATTACTTTTCAAGTGATGCCTTAATAAATTCTCTGAAAAGCGGATGAGCACGGTTCGGGCGTGACTTAAATTCAGGGTGATACTGAACAGCAACAAAGAAACGGTTGTCGGGAACTTCAACAGCTTCAACAAGAAGTCCGTTAGGTGAAGTACCTGTAATCTTCATACCTGCATTTTCAATTTCCTCTCTGAAATCGTTATTGAACTCATAACGATGACGGTGACGCTCTGAGATTTCGTGCTGACCGTAAGCCTTAGCCATAAGTGAGTCAGGCTTGATAACACACGGATATGCGCCAAGACGCATTGTACCGCCCATATCCTCAATGCCTTCCTGTTCAGGCATAAGGTCAATAACATTATGCTTGCCCTCGGGAGTGAACTCACCGCTGTTAGCATCTGCATAGCCGAGAACATCTCTTGCATACTCGATTACTGCTGTCTGCATACCGAGGCAGATTCCGAGGTACGGAATGTCATGCTCACGAGCATACTTTGCAGCCATAATCTTGCCCTCGATACCTCTGTTGCCAAAACCGCCCGGAACGAGGATACCGTCAACATCGCCGAGAAGCTCGTCAACCTTGTACTTTGTAAGAAGTTCGCAGTCAACCCACTTGATTTCAACATCAGCAGAATTTTCATAACCACCGTGACGGAGTGCTTCTGCAACTGAAAGATATGCGTCGTGAAGAGCAACATACTTACCGCAGAGAGCGATTTTGCATTTCTTAGTACGGTTGTTGATACGGTTAAGCATCTCTTCCCACTCGGAAAGGTCAGGCTTTTTATCTGTTACAATATTGAGTTCACGACATACAACATTTGAGAAGTTGCTCTTTTCAAGCATAAGAGGTGCCTGATAAAGTGTCGGAAGAGTAATGTTTTCGATTACGCAATCGGGTTTTACATTACAGAAGAGTGCAATCTTGTTGAAGATGCTCTCTTCAAGAGGTTCGTCACAACGAAGAACGATGATATCGGGATTGATACCGAGTGAACGAAGCTCTTTTACAGAATGCTGTGTAGGCTTTGACTTATGCTCCTCACTGCCCTTGATGTAAGGAACGAGAGTTACATGGATAAAGATGCTGTTCTCTCTGCCGACTTCAAGAGATACCTGACGGATAGCCTCAAGGAACGGCTGGCTTTCGATATCGCCCACCGTACCGCCGATTTCTGTGATTACAACATCGGCATTGGTCTTTTCACCTACATTGTAGATAAATGACTTGATTTCATTTGTGATGTGAGGAATTACCTGAACTGTCTTGCCGAGGTAATCGCCATGACGCTCCTTTTCAAGAACATTTGAGTAAACCTTACCTGTTGTGAGGTTTGAATACTTGTTAAGATCCTCATCAATAAAACGCTCATAATGACCGAGGTCGAGGTCGGTTTCTGCACCGTCCTCCGTTACATATACCTCGCCGTGCTGATACGGGCTCATTGTACCCGGATCGACATTGATATACGGGTCAAGCTTTTGAGCAACAATCTTGAGTCCTCTTGCCTTTAAAAGTCTGCCGAGAGATGCGGCTGTGATACCCTTGCCAAGACCGGATACGACACCGCCTGTTACAAATATATATTTTTTATTCTTCTTATGTTCGGTTATCTCCACGATTACACCTCAACTTCGCCTTCAAATACTTTTTCCGCATTACCTGTCATATATACCGTTTCATCAGTATAGTTGATAATAAGATCGCCGCCCTTGAGCTTAATCTTGATGTCTTCGCCCTTTTTGCAGAAACCGTTTTCACAAGCGGCAACCGCAACGGCACAAGCACCTGTACCGCAAGCCCATGTTTCACCTGAGCCACGCTCCCATACTCTCATCTTGATTGTATGGTCATCAAGAACTGTTACAAACTCTGTGTTTACTCTTTCAGGGAAGAGCTTGTCATTTTCAAATTCAGGACCTACTGTTTCAATGTCAAGATTGTCAATATCGTCCATAAATACTACGCAGTGCGGGTTACCCATTGATACGCAGGTGATGTTGTAGTTCTTGCCTGCAATTTCAACAGGTCTGTCAACAACCTTGTCACCGTCAAGAGCAACAGGAATTTCCTTAGGATTAAGAATTGCCTTGCCCATATCAACTCTGAGGCGATTAACCTTTCCGCCTGAAGTATAAGCCTTGAGTTTCTTAATGCCGCTGAGTGTTTCAATCGTGATTTCGTCTTTTTCGTTGATGTCAACCATACCGTGGTCATAGAGGAACTTACCTACGCAACGGATACCGTTACCGCACATCTTGCCCTCTGAACCGTCGAGGTTGTACATCTTCATCTTTGCATCTGCAACCTTTGAAGGACAAACAAGGATAATGCCGTCGCCACCGATACCGAAATGTCTGTCTGAAAGTCTTACTGCAAGTGCTTCAGGGTTGCTGATTTCCTGATCAAAAGTACTGCAATAGATATAGTCGTTGCCTATACCCTGCATCTTTGTAAATTTTAACATAAGCTTTTCCTCTCTCATGTGGTTAATGTCGATAAGCTCCGTGCTGTGCTGTGAATAGTGGCTCTTGAGGCAATCTGCAAGTGCGTTTGCTGTGTCAAGAGATGTAAGACACGGAATATTTCTTTCAACAGTCTTACGGCGGATTTTAACAGAATCTCTTGAAGGAATTCTGCCCTTTGCCGATGTTGAAATAACATACTGAATCTTGCCCGATTCAATGAGTGTAAGAGTATTGTTTGTCTTGGACTCGTGAATTTTCTTTACGCTAACAGCGTCAATACCGTACTTCTTGAGTACATCCGCAGTACCCTCTGTTGCGTAAATTCTGAATCCGAGGTCATAATATTTCTTTGCGATTTCACCGATTTCAGCCTTGTCTGAATTACGGACTGTGATGAACACACCGCCCTTTTTCTTCATCTTGTAGCCTGCACCGATAAGTCCCTTGTAAAGAGCCTCTTCAAGTGTGCCTGCAACACCGAGAACTTCACCTGTTGACTTCATCTCAGGACCGAGGTGGTTATCAACATTGATAAGTTTTTCAAAGCTGAATACAGGAACCTTAACTGCAATGTAAGGACTCTTTCTGTAAAGACCTGTGCCGTAGCCCATATCTTTGAGCTTTTCACCGAGCATTGCTCTTGTTGCAAGGTCAACCATAGGAACGCCTGTTACCTTACTGATGTAAGGGATTGTTCTTGAAGAACGGGGGTTAACTTCGATAACATAAAGCTCATCTTTATAAATAAGATACTGAATGTTTACAAGACCCTTTGTACGGAGTTCGATTGCAAGGTTCTTTGAGCTTTCAATGATAATCTGAGTCATTCTGTCGGAGAGGTTCCAAGCAGGATAAACCGCAATTGAGTCGCCCGAATGAACGCCTGCACGCTCGATATGCTCCATAATACCCGGAATAAGAATATCTTCACCGTCACAAATAGCGTCAACTTCAAGCTCTGTACCCTGAAGGTACTTATCAATAAGAATCGGATTTTCAATATTCTGTGCAAGAATGATTGCCATATACTCTTTGACATCATCTTCGTTGAATGCGATGATCATATTCTGACCGCCGAGAACATATGACGGACGGAGAAGAACAGGATAACCGATTTTGCTTGCAACATCGAGAGCCTCTTCTGTTGTCATAACTGTTACACCACGAGGACGCTTGATGTGATACTTTTCAAGAAGCTCGTCAAAACGCTCTCTGTCCTCTGCCATATCAATGGCGTCGTATGATGTACCGAGAATATTTACACCGTTGTCGCTGAGGAACTTTGTAAGCTTAATGGCTGTCTGTCCGCCGAATGCAACAACTACACCGAACGGATTCTCTGTCTTTATTATGCCCATAACATCTTCGGTTGTGAGCGGTTCAAAATAAAGTCTGTCGGCTGTGTCAAAGTCTGTTGATACTGTTTCAGGGTTGTTGTTTACGATAACAACATCGTAGCCTGCTTTTTTGAGCGCCCATACGCAGTGAACAGACGCATAGTCAAATTCGATACCCTGACCGATTCTGATAGGACCCGAACCGAATACGATAACTGTTTTCTTATCGTCCTTATGCTCTCTGATAAATTCCTCAGCTTCATTTTCCTTATCATATGTTGAGTAGAAGTAAGGAGTTTCAGCCTCAAATTCTGCGGCACAGGTATCAACCATTTTATAAACAGGAACAAGTGGGTTTTCAACTTTCTTGCCTGTGATTTTTTCAATTGTTCTGTCAAGGAAGCCCTTGTTCTTGGCACGAACATAAAGGTCTTCTGTAAGCTCGCCGTTCTTGAGTTCGTTTTCAACGGCAATAAGATTTTTGAGCTTTTCAAGGAACCATTCGTCAATAAGAGTGATGTTGTGAATCTGCTCTACTGTAATGCCTCTCTTGAGAGCCTCATATACGCAGAAGATTCTTCTGTCATCACAAACGCTGAGTCTGTCATAAACAGATGCGTTTGAAAGTTTTGCAAATTCCTTGTCATTGAGTGTATCGTGAGAAATCTCGGCACCTCTTACGGCTTTCATAATAGCCTGTTCAAATGTAGGAGCAATAGCCATAACTTCGCCTGTTGCCTTCATCTGAGTACCGAGTGTTCTCTTTGCATATACAAATTTATCGAAAGGCCATTTCGGGAATTTTACAACAACATAGTCAAGCGCCGGCTCAAAGCAAGCGTATGTTGTACCTGTAACGGCATTCTTGATTTCATTAAGTGTGTAACCGATAGCAATTTTAGCGGCAACCTTTGCAATAGGATAACCTGTTGCCTTTGATGCAAGCGCTGAAGAACGGGATACACGAGGGTTTACCTCGATAACCGCATACTCAAATGTTTCGGGGTTGAGTGCGAACTGGCAGTTACAACCGCCCTCTACTTTAAGAGCAGAGATAATGTTGAGAGCCGCACTTCTGAGCATCTGATATTCCTTGTCGGCAAGTGTTACTGTAGGAGCGATAACGATTGAGTCGCCTGTGTGAACGCCTACAGGATCGAAGTTTTCCATTGAGCAGACAGTAATAACATTTCCGTCGCTGTCACGCATAACCTCAAACTCGATTTCTTTCCAACCTGAGATACATTTTTCAACAAGCACCTGTGTGATAGGAGAAAGTTCAAGACCGTTTGATGTGATTTCACGAAGCTCTTCCTCGTTATCGACAATACCGCCGCCTGTACCGCCGAGTGTGAATGCAGGACGGATAATTACAGGATAACCGATTTCATCGGCAAACTTAACAGCTGATTCAACATCTGTAACAACAAGTGACGGAATAACAGGCTGACCTATTTCAATCATTGTGTCCTTGAAAAGCTGTCTGTCCTCTGCCTTGTCGATTGTTTCGGGGTTTGCACCGAGAAGCTGAACATTGTATTTATCAAGAAAGCCCTCTTTTGCAAGCTGCATTGAAAGGGTAAGACCCGTCTGACCGCCGAGGGTTGAAAGAAGACTGTCAGGGCGTTCCTTTTTGATAATTCTCTTAACTGTTTCAAGTGTCAACGGCTCAATGTAGATTTTATCAGCCATTGCGTTATCAGTCATAATTGTAGCAGGGTTTGAGTTTACGAGAATAACCTCAAGACCCTCCTCTTTAAGTGCACGGCAAGCCTGTGTGCCTGCATAGTCAAATTCGGCAGCCTGACCGATTACGATAGGGCCCGAACCGATTACCATAACTCGTTTAATATTCTTTTTGAGTGGCATATAATCATTCCTCGTTCAAGTAATTATTGTATCTGTTCTTATGAATAGTAATCCGAAATTCGGACTCTTATTTCTTGTTGTTCTTCATCAATTCAATAAAACGGTCAAACAAAAATGCTGTATCGTGAGGACCGCCGCAAGCTTCGGGGTGGAACTGAACCGAGAAAGCAGGCATATTTGTGTAATTTACGCCCTCGCAGGTATTATCGTTACCGTTCACAAAACTTACTTTGCCGTTTTCAGGCATACTGTCGCTTACAACAGCGTAACCGTGGTTCTGTGAAGTGATGTAAACTCTGCCTATTTCAACCTCTTTTGCAGGCTGGTTTGCACCTCTGTGACCGTACTTGAGCTTTTCTGTCTTTGCACCCTGTGAAAGTGCAAGGAGCTGGTGACCGAGACAGATACCGAAGGTCGGAATCTTGTAGTCGCAAAGCTTTTTGAGCTCTGCGATAATCTCTGTGTTGTCGGACGGATCTCCCGGTCCGTTTGAAAGCATTACGCCGTCGGGATTCATAGCCTTGATTTCATCGGCTGTTGTGTGAGCGGGAACAACTGTGAGGTTACAGCCTCTCTTAACAAGCTCTCTGCCGATATTGTGCTTTGCACCAAAGTCCATAAGCACAACATTGAGGTCGCCGTTTTCAGCGTCAAAATGCTCTTTTTCTTTTATAGTAGTGCTTTCAACAGCCTGTGTAATAACATAGTTCTTAATCTCTTCAAGCTCTTCCTTTGTTACATCGGGAGAATAAGAAATTTTGCAGTTCAAAACACCGTATTCACGCACAATTCTTGTGAGCGCACGGGTGTCGATTCCGTAGATACCGGGAATTCCCGACTCTTTTAAAAAGGTGTCAAGATCACCCTCACAACGGAAGTTTGAAGGAACTTGGCACCATTCTCGTACAATATAACCTTTCAGTGACGGAGAGTCACTTTCAAAATCGGCAGGGATAACACCATAGTTGCCGATTAAAGGGAATGTCTGAATAACCACCTGACCGTAATAGCTGGGGTCGGTGAGTGTTTCAAGATAACCTGTCATTGCTGTAGTAAAAACAAGTTCTCCCGTAGTTTCTTTTTCGGCACCAAACGCCTTGCCCTCAAAAACTGTTCCGTTTTCAAGGATTAAGTATGCCGCACGGCTCATAAAAACACATTCCTTTCAATAAACTAAAAAATTGCAGTCAGTTTTCGTAGGTTCTGATAACCTGTTTTGCAACCTCAAGTTTGCTTGTTCTGAGGTCCATTGCCTGTTTTTCAAGATAGCGGTGTGCCTGATCTTCGGACATATTAAGGCAGGTAATAAGCAGAAACTTTGCTCTGTTTATTATCTTCATATCCGCAACCATATGCTTGAGCTTTTCATTTTCCTCAATCACACGGAACATACGCATCTTGAAACATTCGGTAAACTGCAAAAAGTGGTGAAACAGGTGCTTGTTTACAGGCTTTGCAATAACAAGAACACCGTGTTCGGTAAGCGCATCGTTCACATAGTCCGCATTACGCTGTGGCACGATAATTACCACGCTTGAACGGGTTGTCTTGGCGAAGTACTTAGAAAGCTCAATGCCGTTTTCCTTTTCAAGCGGAGCGTTGACACAGATGAGGTCAAAAACCTCGCCTTTTGCAAAATCCTTAGCCTCCTGTGAGGTTGCGCAGACAGAAATCTCTGTGTAGCCCTCGCTTTCAAGAAGCTGTGACAGAGAAACAGCACTCTGTTCAGAGTGTGAAATCAACAAAGCATTTTTCAAGAACCTCACCACCGCATATTGTTTCATTCATCTTATTATTTTACAAGATTAACCCCTATTGTTATTTACTTAAAGGAATTATGACAATATTTTTTACAATTTTGTAAAAACATTTTTAATGCAATTTTATTTTACACTTTTAAACATTTTTCGGGTTTCACAACAAATTGTCTTTTCATTATTATTTATGGTTTTAAGCTGTATAATTCAAAATATCAGCATAGTGTAAACTTTGATTTTTGACACTATATATAGTATAGAACCAAAACACCCCGAACAGCTATTGCCGTTCGGGGTGTCTCGGTTTATGTGAATTAAAAAGGATAGGTTAATTAAGCTATCTTAGGATTATTCAACATCCTGCATAGCATCGTAGCCTGTTTCGCCTGTTCTAACCTTAACAACATCTTCAACATCATAGATAAAGATCTTGCCGTCACCGATGTGACCTGTGTAGAGTGCCTTAACAGCCGCATCAACAACTGCCTTTACAGGAACCTTGCAAACTACGATTTCAACCTTCATCTTAGGAAGGAGGTTACTTTCAATAGCAACACCACGGTAATACTCTGCTTTACCCTTCTGAGCGCCACAGCCGAGTACCTGAGATACTGTCATACCTGTGATGCCGAGCTTATCCATTTCTTCTTTAAGAGCTTCAAGCTTTGACTGCTTGAGAAGAATGTCAATCTTAGTAATCTTTGTGCCGTCGGTAGCCATATCATACTTGCCGGCAAGCTGAACGGGAACTGCCTGTGTTACAGGAACATTGCTGTCAACATCAAATGTTTCATCAAGTGAAGCTGTACCGACACCGATTGGCATAAAGTCTGCATATGCGCTGATAAGACCGTGCTCGCAGATATCGAGACCCTTCATTTCTTCGTCCTTTGTAACACGAAGACCAACTGTCTTTTTGATGATTGTGAATACGATAATCATGCAAACAACTGTCCAAGCTACGATTGTAACAATACCGAGAGCCTGCTTACCAAGCTGAGCAAAGCCACCGCCGTAGAAAAGACCTGTAACACCGTTCTGACCGTTACCTGTTGCGAAAAGACCTACTGCAAGGCCGCCCCACATACCGTTTACGCCGTGTACCGAGAATGCGCCGACAGGATCATCTATTTTAAGCTTGATATCAACGAATTCAACTGCTACTACGATGAGGATACCTGAAACGATACCGATAACTGCTGCGCCGATTGCGTCAACATCTGCACAACCTGCCGTGATTGCTACAAGACCTGCGAGTGATGCGTTAAGACACATTGAAACATCAGGCTTGCCGTTCTTGATCCATGTAAAGAGCATTGTTGTTACTGTTGCAACTGCCGGAGCAATTGTTGTTGTGAGAAGAATCTGACCGAGACGAGCGCCGTCTTCAGCAGCGGCACCGTTAAAGCCGTACCATGCAAACCAAAGAATGAATACACCGAGAGCACCGAGTGTGATGCTGTGACCGGGGATAGCGTTTACCTTGCCGTTCTTGCCGTATTTACCGATACGGGGTCCGAGAATGATTGCGCCGACAAGTGCCGAGATACCGCCGACCATATGAATTACGATTGAACCTGCAAAGTCGATACAGCCGAGCTTTGCAAGCCAACCCTGACCGTTCCAAACCCAACCTGCTTCAATCGGGTAAACAACGAGTGAAATAATTGCGCTGTAAACACAGTATGCCGAGAATTTTGTACGCTCTGCCATAGCACCTGAAACGATAGTAGCTGCTGTAGCACAGAATACAAGCTGGAATACGAATGAGTTCCAATCAAAGTTCATCCAGTCTGTGAACATATTGAGGTTTGGAACACCGATGAATCCTGCAACATAGTCCTCAGACATCATAAGTCCGAAACCTAACAGGCTGAATACAACCGTACCGATACAAAAGTCCATCAGGTTTTTCATAATGATGTTACCTGCGTTTTTAGCTCTTGTAAAACCGGTTTCAACCATTGCGAATCCGCACTGCATAAAGAACACGAGTAATGCGCCGATCATAAACCAGACGCCTGTGCCTCCGTAAATTAGTTCTGCCATATAAATCTCTCCTTTTATCAAAATAACAAAAACGGCGTGGAGTTGACAGTTTAATTCTGTCAATCACACGCCGTTGTGTTACCTGTTATACAATATAAATAATGTTATTTAGTATAAATAGAGGTTCTATCAATCACACACCGAAAAGAAGTTCGCCGTATGAAGGATAAGGCCAGTATTCCGAAGCTGTTTCTGTTTCCATTGCGTCACCGACAGCTCTGAGTTCCTGCATAAGTGCAAATACTGTTTCTCTGTAGTACTTAGCATACTTGAGGTTATCATCGCTGTAATCGCTTGCCTTGATAACAGCCTCTTCAAGCTCTGCAGTTTTCTTTGAGAAACATACAAGTTTGTTTGAAAGGCTTGTAATAAGGTCTTCCTCAACACTTGTAGGAATAGCGTCTGAAAGTGCCTTCTTGGCAAGTGCTGTATCCGTAAGATCTCTTACATATGATGTAACGGCAGGAAGAATGTTCTTCTTAGCCATATCAATCATTGTGAGAGCCTCAATGTTAATCTGCTTAGAATAGCTTTCAAGCTCAATTTCATATCTTGCACGGATTTCGTCTGCCGAACAAATCTTATTCTTAACAAAGAGGTCAACATTCTTCTTGTCAAGGAAGTGTTCCATTGCGTCAGGAAGTGACTTGAGGTTAAGAAGTCCTCTTCTTTCAGCCTCTTCAACCCACTCGGGAGCGTAGTTGTTGCCGTTGAAGATAATGTTCTGATGCTCTGTGAATACTTTCTTAACAAGAGCCTTGATAGCTGCGTCCATATCATCCGCATCTTTAAGCTCATCGTAGAACTCTGAAAGTTCTTCGGCTACCATAGTGTTGAGCATATAGTTAGGACAGGCAATGTTAAGTGAAGAACCAAGTGCTCTGAATTCAAACTTGTTACCTGTGAATGCAAAAGGTGATGTACGGTTACGATCCGATGTATCCTTCATAAAGTCAGGAAGAACATCAACGCCTGTTCTCATCTTCTGCTTACCCTTGCTTACATATTCTCTGTCATTGATGATTGAATCAACGAGTTCGCCGAGGTCATCACCAAGATACATTGAAATTATTGCAGGCGGTGCTTCGTTAGCGCCGAGACGGTGGTCGTTACCTGCCGATGCAACCGTGATTCTGAGAAGATCCTGATACTCGTGAACAGCCTTTACAACTGCTGCAAGGAAAAGCTGGAACTGAAGGTTGTTTTCAGGAGTCTTGCCGGGATCAAGAAGGTTTTCGCCTGTGTTGGTTGAAATTGACCAGTTGTTGTGCTTACCGGAACCGTTAACACCTGCAAACGGCTTTTCGTGAAGAAGACAAACAAGACCGTGTCTTTCGGCAACCTTCTTCATAACTTCCATTGTAAGCTCGTTGTGGTCGGTTGCAATGTTTGTTGTTGTGAAGATAGGAGCAAGCTCGTGCTGTGAAGGAGCAACTTCGTTATGCTTTGTCTTTGCAAGGATACCGAGTTTCCAGAGTTCCTCGTCAAGGTCTTTCATATAAGCAGCAACTCTTGTCTTGATTGCACCGAAGTAATGGTCGTCAAGTTCCTGTCCTTTAGGAGCTTTTGCACCGAAAAGTGTTCTGCCTGTATAAATAAGATCCTCTCTCTGGTCGTAAGCTTCCTTATCAATAAGGAAGTATTCCTGCTCCGGGCCTACTGTTGTTGTAACTCTTGTAACATTTTCTTTGCCGAGAAGATGAAGAATCTTTACAGCCTCTGTATTCATTCTCTCCATTGAACGAAGAAGAGGAGTTTTCTTATCGAGAACCTCGCCTGTATAAGAACAGAATGCTGTAGGAATGTAAAGTGTTCCGTCCTTAACGAATGCATATGATGTCGGATCCCATGTTGTATAGCCTCTTGCCTCGAATGTGGCACGAATACCGCCGCTTGGGAAAGAAGAAGCATCAGGTTCGCCCTTTACAAGCTCTTTACCTGAGAACTCCATGATAACCTGACCTTCACCGTTCGGTGCGATAAAGCTGTCATGCTTTTCGGCTGTGATACCTGTCATCGGCTGGAACCAGTGTGTGTAGTGGGTACAGCCCATTTCAACTGCCCAGTCCTTCATAGCAGCCGCAACAACATTTGCAACGCTGAGGTCAAGCGGTTCACCGTTCTGGATTGTCTTTTTCAAAGCCTTATAAGTTGACTTTGGAAGTCTTTCCTGCATCTTCTGGTCATTAAATACCATGCTGCCAAAAATTTCGGGAACTTTTGCCATTTTAATTCTCTCCTATCCATTTTGAAAATAAATTTTAATGGTCTGATTTTTGCTTTATAAAAACAGAAAAGGACACTGTAAGCCTCAGCTCACAGCGCCCTTGCTGTCTTTGATGTTGTTAGTATATTCCACTTTTGTTGATTTGTCAATACATTTTTTAAAAAAAGTTTCAGAATTGCAAGTTTTATTAAATTTCCTGCAAAATTAAGTTGAAACACCAAAAAGAGTTGCATATTTTCTACAACAATCACAGTAAAATGAAAGTTTTACCCTTAAAAGTTGCAATTTTCCTCTATTTTCCCTTGACAAAGCACAATGTATAGTTATATAATCTATTTGCTGACATTTCTCGTTTTAATACTTGAGAAACGAACAGATTTGTCAAAGCGGTTTTACCGCTGAGAAGAGATTGGGCATTTTACAATTACATATATATGATTGATTATTAACCGGCAGAACATTAATTGCCACCTTGAACCGATAAGTTTACGAAAGCAAGCTTCTTTTTACATATATATGTATATAAAAAGTCCGCTGAATAATTTTTGTGATTAACAGGAAAGGGTGATCATTAATGGGACAGACAGTCAGAGAGAACAGCAAGACTCTGTATTCTCCAAAGTTTGAACATGATAACTGCGGTATCGGAGCTGTTGTAAACATTAAGGGTATCAAGTCACATGACACCGTGGCAAACGCTCTGACAATCGTTGAAACTCTCGAACACAGAGCAGGTAAGGATGCCGAAGGCAAAACAGGTGACGGCGTAGGTATTCTTCTTCAGATTTCGCACAAATTCTTCAAAAAGGCAGCTGCTGAAATCGGCATTAAGCTCGGTTCCGAAAGAGATTACGCTGTAGGTATGTTCTTCTTCCCTCAAAATGAGCTTGCAAGAAATCAGGCTAAGAAGATGTTTGAAATCATTGCAGAAAAAGAGGGACTTACAGTTCTCGGTTGGAGAAATGTTCCGTCAAAACCCGAAGTACTCGGTCACAGAGCGGTTGAGTGTATGCCTGCAATTATGCAGTGCTTTATCAAAAGACCTCACGGCGTAAAGAGAGGTCTTCCGTTCGACAGAAAGCTCTATGTTGCAAGAAGAGTTTTTGAACAGAGTAATGAAGACACATATGTAGTTTCGCTTTCAAGCAGAACTATTGTATATAAGGGTATGTTCCTCGTAGGCGACCTTCGCAACTTCTTCCTCGACCTTCAGGATGAGGATTACGAGTCTGCAATCGCAATGGTTCACTCCCGTTTTTCAACCAACACAAATCCAAGCTGGCAGAGAGCTCATCCTAACAGAATGATTGTTCACAACGGTGAAATCAACACAATCAGAGGTAACGCTGACAAGATGCTTGCCCGTGAAGAAACAATGCGTTCGGAGCATCTCAAGGGCGACCTTGACAAGGTTATTCCTGTTGTAAACACAGAGGGTTCAGACTCTGCAATGCTTGACAACACACTTGAATTTCTCGTAATGAGCGGTATGGAGCTTCCTCTTGCCGTTATGATTACAATTCCTGAGCCGTGGGATAACAACGGCACAATGAGCCAGAAGAAAAAGGACTTCTATCAGTATTATGCAACAATGATGGAGCCGTGGGACGGTCCTGCGTCAATCCTTTTCTCTGACGGTGACATTATGGGTGCGGTTCTTGACCGTAACGGTCTTCGTCCGTCAAGATACTACATCACAAATGACGGCAACCTCATTCTTTCTTCAGAAGTCGGCGCACTTCCTATTGACCCCGCAAAGATTGTTACAAAGGAAAGACTTCGCCCAGGCAAAATGCTCCTTGTTGATACAGTTCAGGGTAGACTTATTGATGATGATGAACTCAAAGAGTATTACGCATCAAAACAGCCTTACGGCGAATGGCTTGACAGCAATCTTGTTTGTCTTAAAGACCTCAAAATTCCGAATATGAAGGTTGCGGAACATTCATATAAAGAAAGACAAAAGCTTCAAAAGGCTTTCGGATATACCTACGAAGATGTTATGACATCAATCCTTCCTATGGCAAAGAACGGCACAGAGTCAATTGCCGCAATGGGTACAGACAGTCCGCTTGCAGTTCTTTCAAAAGAACCGCAGCCGCTTTTCAACTACTTCAAGCAGCTCTTTGCACAGGTTACAAACCCGCCGATTGACGCAATCCGTGAGGAAGTTGTAACATCAACAACAATTTATATCGGTGAGGACGGCAACATTCTTGAGGAGCGTCCCGAAAACTGCAAGGTTATGAAGATTCACAACCCGATTCTTACATCAACCGATATTCTCAAAATCAAGAATATGCACATTCCGGGCTTTAAGGTTGCGGTTATCCCGATTCTCTACTACAAGAACACAAGACTATCAAAGGCTGTTAAGCGACTTTTCATTGAAGCTGACAAGGCTTACAATGACGGTGCAAATATCCTTATCCTCTCCGACAGAGGAGTTGACGAAAACCATCTTGCAATTCCGTCACTTCTTGCAGTATCCGCTCTTCATCAGCACCTTGTTGCAACAAAGAAGAGAACTTCACTTGCAATGGTACTTGAAAGCGGTGAGCCGAGAGAAGTTCATCATTTTGCAACACTTCTCGGCTACGGTGCAAGTGCAATCAACCCGTATCTTGCTCAGGAAACAATCCACGAGCTTATCGGTGACGACCTTCTTGACAAGGACTACTACGCAGCAGTTGACGATTACAACAGCGCAGTTCTCCACGGCATCGTAAAGATTGCGTCAAAAATGGGTATTTCAACAATCCAGTCATATCAGGGCTCACAGATTTTTGAGGCTATCGGCATCGGCAAGGATGTTATCGACGAATACTTCACAGGCACAGTCAGCAGAATCGGCGGTATCACAATCAAGGATATTGAAAAGAATGTTGACAAACTTCACACAGCGGCATTTGATCCGCTTGACCTCGGTGTAAGCGATGAGCTTGAATCCCGTGGCTCACACAAGTTCAGAAGCGGCAAAGAGGAACACCTCTACAATCCGCAGACTATATATATGCTCCAGCAGGCAACAAGAACAGGCGACTATGAGCTTTACAAAAAGTATTCTCATATGATTTCCGAAGAAATGGATCCTGTAAATATCAGAGGTCTTTTCGACTTCAACTTTGCAGAAAATCCTGTTCCGCTTGATGAGGTTGAAAGCGTTGAGTCAATCGTTAAGCGTTTCAAAACAGGCGCTATGTCCTACGGTTCAATCTCACAGGAAGCTCACGAAACACTTGCGATTGCAATGAATCAGCTTCACGGCAAGTCAAACTCCGGTGAGGGCGGCGAAAGCCTTGAACGACTTCTCACAAAGGGACAGAAGGTTGACAGATGTTCTGCAATCAAGCAGGTTGCGTCAGGTCGTTTCGGTGTTACATCAAGATACCTCACATCTGCAAACGAAATTCAGATTAAAATGGCTCAGGGTGCAAAGCCGGGCGAAGGCGGACATCTTCCGGGCAAAAAGGTTTATCCCTGGATTGCAAAAACCCGTCATTCAACACCGGGCGTATCGCTTATCTCTCCCCCACCGCACCACGACATTTACTCAATTGAGGACCTTGCACAGCTTATCTACGACCTCAAGAATTCTAACAAAGACGCAAGAATCTCTGTTAAGCTCGTTTCGGAATGCGGTGTAGGTACGGTTGCCGCAGGCGTTGCAAAAGCAGGTGCAGGCGTAATCCTTATTTCAGGTTATGACGGCGGTACAGGCGCTGCTCCGAGAAACTCAATCTACAACGCAGGTCTGCCGTGGGAACTCGGTCTTGCCGAGGCTCATCAGACGCTCATTATGAACGACCTTCGTAACAAGGTTGTTATTGAAACCGACGGTAAGCTTATGAACGGCCGTGATGTTGCAATTGCAGCAATGCTCGGTGCAGAGGAATTCGGTTTTGCAACTGCTCCGCTTGTAACTCTCGGCTGTGCAATGATGAGAGTATGTAACCTTGATACCTGCCCGTTCGGTGTTGCCACACAGAACCCCGAGCTCAGAAAAAGATTCTGCGGCAAGCCCGAATATGTAGTAAACTTTATGAAGTTTGTAGCAAGCGAACTTCGTGAATATATGTCAAAGCTCGGTGTAAAAACCGTTGATGAGCTTGTCGGAAGAATTGACCTCATTAAGAGAAAAGAAGGCATCACAGGACAAGCTGCCGAGGTTGACCTTTCTAACATTCTTGATACAAACTTTGTTTCAGAAAAGGTTGAATACAACAAAAAGAGCCTTTACGATTTCAAGCTTGAATCAACACTTGACGAGAGAATCCTCTGCAAAGAATTTGCAAAGGTTCTTGCAAGAGGCACAAAGAAAAAGGTTGAAGTCAATGTTAAAAACACAGACCGTTCATTCGGTACAATCTTCGGTTCCGAGGTTACAAGAAAGCATTACAACAACCTTGATGACGATACATTTACAGTAGTCTGCAACGGTTCGGGCGGTCAGAGCTTTGGTGCATTCATTCCAAAGGGACTCACACTTGAACTTGTCGGTGATTCAAACGACTACTTCGGCAAGGGACTTTCAGGCGGCAAGCTGGTAGTTTATCCTCCGAAAAGCTCAACATTTGATGCAGGCGACAACATCATCATCGGTAATGTTGCCCTCTACGGTGCAACAAGCGGTAAGGCATTTATCAACGGTGTTGCAGGCGAGCGTTTCTGCGTAAGAAACTCAGGTGCAACGGCAGTTGTTGAGGGTGTCGGTGACCACGGTTGTGAATATATGACAGGCGGTCGAGTTGTTGTTATAGGCAAAACCGGCAAAAACTTTGCCGCAGGTATGTCAGGCGGTGTTGCTTATGTTCTTGATGAAGAAAGAGATCTTTACACAAAGCTCAACAAGGAAATGGTTCTCTTCTCTGAGGTAACAGAAAAGTACGATATTATCGAACTCAAAACACTTATCGAAGAGCATGTTGAAGCAACAGGTTCAAAGAGAGGTAAAGAAATCCTTGATAACTTTGAAGAGTATCTTCCAAAATTCAAGAAGATTATTCCGCATGACTACAAGAGAATGATGGCTGCAATAGCCGCTTATGAAGAAAAAGGTCTTACAAACGAGCAGGCACAGATTGAAGCTTTCTACGAAATTGTGAATAATAAATAAGGAGGGGACATCAATGGGAAAACCAACAGGATTTATGGACTATAAGCGTGAGGATGCTCCGGCATACTCCGTAAAAGAGAGAATCAAAAATTTTGACGAGTTTCACGATCCCCTCAGCAAAGAGGATCAGCAAAAACAGGGTGCAAGATGTATGGACTGCGGTGTGCCTTTCTGTCAGGCAGGAATGCAGATTGGTTCTGCATTCTCAGGCTGTCCGCTTAACAACCTCATTCCCGAATGGAATGACCTTATCTACAAGGGCAACTGGGAACAGGCTTACAACCGTCTTAAAGTTACAAACAACTTCCCCGAATTTACATCCCGTGTATGTCCTGCTCTCTGTGAAAAGGCATGCACCTGCGGTGCAAACGGTGACGCTGTCAGCGTAAGAGCCAACGAATACGGAATCATTGAAAACGCCTATGAAGAAGGTCTTGCAGACGCAAGAATTCCAAAGGTAAGAACAGGCAAGAAAATTGCAATCATCGGTTCGGGTCCATCGGGACTTGCCGCTGCCGACCAGCTCAATCAGCGTGGTCACTCTGTAACCGTATTTGAACGCAACGACAGAGTAGGCGGTCTGCTTATGTACGGCATTCCGAATATGAAGCTTGAAAAAGATGTTATCGAACGCAAAGTAAGCATTATGGAAGAAGAGGGTGTTGTCTTTGAAACCTGCTCAAATGTCGGCAAAGACATCAAGGCAAGCGACATTCTCAAGGACTTTGACCGTGTAATCCTTGCTTGCGGTGCATCAAATCCGAGAGACATCAAAGTTCCCGGCAGAGAGGCAAACGGCATTCACTTTGCCGTTGACTTCCTCAAGTCAACAACAAAGTCACTTCTTGACTGCAACCTTAAAGAGGGTACATTCATCAGTGCAAAAGGCAAGAATGTAATGGTAATCGGCGGCGGCGACACAGGTAACGACTGCGTTGGCACAAGCATCAGACACGGTGCAAAATCCGTTCTCCAGCTTGAAATGATGCCTAAACTTCCCGACACAAGAAGTGCCGATAACCCATGGCCGCAATGGCCGAGAGTCTGCAAAACAGACTACGGTCAGGAAGAGGCTATTGAAGTTTACGGTCACGATCCACGAGTTTATCAGACAACCGTTAAGCAGTTCATTGCTGACAAAAACGGCAATCTTGTAGGTGCGGAGCTTGTTAAGCTCAAACCCGAAAAGGATGCTAAAACAGGCAGACTTATGATGAAAGAGGTTGAAGGCTCAGAATACAAGGTTGATGTTGAACTCGTACTCATTGCTGCAGGCTTCCTCGGCAGTGAAAACTATGTAACCAAGGCATTCGGTGTTGAAACAAACGCAAGAACCAATGTTGCAACGGCAGAAGGCTCACACAAGACAAATGTTGAAAATGTATTTGTTACAGGCGATATGCACAGAGGACAGTCACTTGTTGTCTGGGCGATTCGTGAGGGCAGAGATGTTGCCAAAGAGGTTGACAAAAGCCTTATGGGATATACAAATCTTTAATTGATTACAAATAACCTGATAATCCTCATTTTTTCGATATACCGGTTAATAATCAGAAAGCGCAGGAGCGGATTTCCCTCCTGCGTTTTTCTTTGTCATTTAGGGTTTGTTTCTGTTGCATATCAATATGATTGATGATAAAATAAAGGATATATACAATGCGATAAAATGTGAGGAAATATTATGAGTAACAGACCTGAAACCAATAAACAAAGCTGTCCCGTTTACAAAAAATGCGGCGGTTGTCAACTGCAAAATCTTTCATATCCCGAACAGCTTGAATTTAAGCAGAAGAAAGTCGAAAAACTTCTCAAACGCTTTTGTGCCGTTGAAAAAATCATCGGAATGAAAACTCCCTACCACTACCGCAACAAGGTTCAGGCGGCTTTTTATACGGACAAAAAGGGTAAAATCATTTCGGGTGTGTATCAGTCGGGCAGTCATCATGTTGTCGGAATTGACAGCTGTCAGACAGAGGATGTTATTGCCGACAAAATCATCGTTGCAGTACGCAAGCTCCTCCCCTCTTTCAAAATGACAACCTATAACGAGGACACAGGCAAAGGTTTTCTCCGCCACATTCTCGTGAAAAGAGGCTTTGCGACAAACCAAATTATGCTTGTGCTTGTGACAGGTACACCTGTTTTTCCGTCAAAAAACAATTTTGTAAAAGCGATTCTGAAACAGTTTCCCAAAATCACAACAATTGTGCAAAATATAAACCCCTACCGTACCAACCTTGTACTCGGTGACAATCAGAAAGTGCTGTACGGCAAGGGTTATATTGAGGATATTCTCTGCGGTTGCAGGTTCAGAATTTCGCCGAAAAGCTTTTATCAAATCAACCCCATTCAAACCGAAGTTTTGTACGGCAAAGCAATTGAATTTGCAAATCTCAAAGGCAACGAAACCGTGCTTGACACCTACTGCGGAATCGGCACAATCGGCATAATTGCCGCCAAAAACGGTGCAGGGAATGTTATCGGTGCAGAGCTTAACGGCGATGCCGTAAGGGATGCAATCGTAAACGCAAGAGCGAATAATCTGAAAAATATCCGTTTCTACAAAGCCGATGCAGGCGAGTTTATGCGAGAAGTTGCAGATGAGGACGAAAAGCCGGATGTTGTGTTCATGGACCCGCCAAGAGCCGGAAGTGACCGAAAATTTCTCGATTCACTCATCAAAATGTCTCCGAAAACGGTTGTCTATGTTTCCTGCAACCCCGAAACATTAGCAAGAGATTTAGCCTACCTAACCCAAAACAGCCCCTATAAAGCCCAAAAAATCCAACCCGTAGATATGTTCCCCCACACAGTACATATTGAAACCGTAGTCTTGATGTCAAGGAAATAATCAAACAATCTATAATTCGGCTTGTTTGCTGACTTTTGCAGCAGTTTAAATTATACGCACAACTGCTGCAAATGCCCAGCTATATCTTGCGGAAACATATACAACGCAAAATTTCGGTCAGGTTGTAACCTTGGATTAGATAACGCAAATTGAGTGAGTGGATTAGATGTCAGGGATTTTGAAGTGATTTTTGAAAGAGGAAAAAAGTTGACAACAAATCCGGTAACTCGATAGTAAAGGCGTTTTCGTGCAGTGGAATAGATGTTATGGAAGGAGGAGAATATATGAACGATTCAGCGTGGATTTGGCCAGCTTCGGATATGGATTTCTGGAAAATTGACAACAAAGAAACTTCTGTGAAAATTAAGTGGAGCCACAATTGTTTTGAGGATTATAAGACTTTGTCATATCAGTTCTATAAGTGTGGATACAAAACTTTTGAAGAAGTGATTGGCAGTGGACATGATAACGTTAAATCAGATATGTGGTTTTTAACAGGAATATTCTTAGTTCGACATAGTATTGAATTAGGATTGAAGGCTTTATTATGCAGAGTTTTGCCTCGTAAAAGAGATATTGAAGATGCTTTTGAAGCATGCTGTCATGATGTTTCTATGCTATTTCATAAATATACTGATGTGAGACTTGAAAATTATCTAACTGAAGAAGAGGAAGACTGGTTAATTAGATATTTGGATTCATTAGAAAAAGTTGATAAAAAATCGGACATGTTCAGATTTCCTTTTGAAGATGAATTCCTTTCTAAATACAGGGATAAGTTTTTAGACAATGTGGATGTTGCAAATAATATGCTACAAGGTTATGCGTTAGTAAAAAAATGCATTGAGAGAGGAATTGTTACAGAAGAAGATGAGTTTGACGGAAAATTAAAACCGGAGTTCTTTGTCTTTGCTTCACATGGAATTGGAAATTGTTATTTATGGCAAAGAATTTCTGACGAAGGTTTCCATGTTAAAGTTACAGGGTATTCTGAGGTGATTGATTATATTTATCAGAATCAAAATATCACCAATGAAGATAAGCTATATCCTCTAATCTTCATGTTTAGAAATACGATTGAATTATGCTTGAAGAGGTTGTTCTATAGTAGAGTTGATAATGGCGTTCCACTGAAGGTGTTTAATTCAAAACGAAAAAGCCATCTTATAAAGAAAGATTTGTGGAAGAACGTTAAACCAGTAATTGAAAAATATGCAAATGATTCTGGTGAAGACCTTACAACTATTGATATAGTTGAAGGCTTATTAAAAGAAATAAATGAATTAGATAAGAATGGGGACAACTTCCGCTACCCAACATCTTATAGTTTGGAATATCGTTTTGATAACAAAGAGTTAGATATAAGCAATGTATATACATACCTTAAAGCAATAATCAATTTTCTTGACGGTTGCGATTCAATGCTTGACGCTATCGCAGATTATCAAAGTGAGATAAAAGCAGAATATGAGGCTGAAATGAGGGCAAGTTTGGATTGGTATTAAAATAATTCGCTAAATTTACAAGGCCTATTATAGAATACAAAAGGGAGGTATTTTATGGCTATAGCGCAAGATGCATTTTTCATTCCTGATGATATAGCGACAGGATTAGCAACAGGCATTTATCGAAGAATTGGTAGTGTGGTAAGATGGGCAACAGGACCCAATAAAGGCCAGATTGTCAAACACTTAAAGCCGATTGACCTACCAGCAGCAGAGCCGGTGCAGGACGTTGGTGCTAAAGCATTACAGTTTGTAAAACAGCATAAAAAAGGAACAATAATTGTTGTAGCAGGTGCAGCAGCTGTTGGCGCTGGTGCTTGGATTTATAATAAAGTAAAAAACCATGAACCAAAGGTCGTAACAGAATTTAGAACTAGCTTGAAGAGATATATTGATGCAATTCGTAAGGGTGAGATGGATATTGATAAGATTAATAATCTAATGAGCTCTTTGGATGCGTTGAAAGCGGATAAAAATTATTCAAAAATCAGTATTCAGCTTACATCAGAAGAACTTGATGTATTAGTAGGACGAATCTATGAATATACCCTAAAGCTGGCAAGTGATAATGAAATAGAAATAGCTTCAGACGACTTAGAAGAAGAAAAAGATGTTATCAAGAATCTGCAATCTTATCTTGAGGTACAGAGACGTATATTTGCTGAAGCTGCATAGTAAGGAGGATAAATATGGGATTTTTTGGTAATTTATTTAAAAGTGAATTTAAAAAATGGGTTGAAGGAGCTTCTCCTGAGGAGTTATCAGATGCTTATGAAGAAGAAAGACAGGATTGGATTAAGAACGGATTCAATGGTGGAACTGGTGAAAAAACTCCCAAAATGAATCGTCTTAATAAAGAAATAAGTAAACGTGTAGCTGAAGAATGGGAAAATGACCCACGAAGGAATAAAGACCCAAACTTCCGTTGGACAGATGCTAATCGTTGGGATAAGGATTAAAATGATAAAGACTCCCCATCACCGGAATTAAACCAGTGATGGGGAGCTTTTTGCGTATATAATATTACCCTTCAATATCAATTTTCAGTCCAGATTTAAGTTCTACCGTAAAGTGATCATTATAGACTGTAATCTGCTTCAGCCAGCGTTTCACTAAGGTTTCGTCAAATTCTGTTAGCCTTGCGTTTTGCTGATTGATGAAGTCCTGCAAGGCAGTGATTCTTTCTATCTGTGCATCTCTGGTGGCGGTATCAACTGTGTTTTGCCGACGTTGTTCACGAAGCTTGAAAATCTGCTCTGCGATTTCATCATAAGCTTCCTTGTTATTTGCCTTTTGCAAAAGTTCTTTTTGCAGAGCCATCAACTGCTCGTCTATTTTTTCGCTAGTGTTCTTGTTTGCGTCACGAATCACCTGTGCTATGTTTTGTTGCAGCTGTGCCTGATAGGCGGCTTTGTCACCAAGCAACCTGTTTATAGCTTCAAGCACTACACTTTCTAAAACCTTTTCATTTACCGTTCTTGCGTGACATTCAAGTCCCGTCGCCTCAAGTCTGCTCAGGCATCGCCAAACTATGGATTTACAACCTCGGTTATTCCAATGGATTCTGCGGAACATTTCACCGCACTCGCCACAAATAACAAGCTGTGCAAAACAGTGATTACAGCTGTAACTGCGTTTTTTACCGTTTGCACTGGTTTTGACCACTCGCCTGCGTACAAGTTCTTCTTGCACCCGTAAGAAAATATCCTTCGGAATAATCGCCTCGTGATTATTCTCAACATAATATTGCGGAACAATGCCGTTGTTCTTGACTCTGGTTTTATTCAAGAAATCTGTGGTGTAGGTCTTTTGTAAAAGTGCATCACCAATATATTTCTCGTTACGGAGAATCTTGTTGATGGTGCTCGTCCACCATTTCTTTTTCCCGGCACCTGTCAAAATACCGTCCTTCTCAAGCCCTTTTGCAATTTTGTCCATAGAACTGCCCTCAAGGTATTCTCTGTAAATACGCTTTACCACTTCAGCCTGTTCCGGATCAATCACAAGGTTGCCTTCCCTATCCTTTGTATATCCGAGAAAGTGATTGTGGTTTACCTGCACCTGACCATTCTGATAGCGAAACTGCAAGCCCATTTTCACATTCTGACTGAGTGATTGTGACTCCTGCTGAGCAAGTGACGCCATAATTGTAATCAAAACCTCTCCCTTTGCGTCCATTGTATTGATGGATTCCTTTTCAAAGAATACCGGTATGTTCTTATCCTTAAGCATTCGTATATACTTTAAGCAATCAAGGGTATTTCTTGCAAAACGGCTGATTGATTTGGTGATTATCATATCAATTTCACCCGCCTTGCAGGCCTCAATCATACGATTAAATTCTTCTCTCTTTTTAGTGTTGGTACCTGAAATACCGTCATCTGCATAAATACCGGCAAATTTCCATTCATGATTTTTCTTGATATACTCGGTATAGTGCTCAACCTGAGTTTCATAGCTTGTTGTCTGCTCATCGCTGTCAGTACTCACTCGACAATAAGCGGCAACCCTAAGCTTTGGCTTATCCTCCTGCTGTCGTGAGGTGTTTCCAACCTGTCGTTTTGCAGGAATAATCATAACATTTCCCATCAAATGTCCCCACTTTCTATCAGACTATATATGTACTCTGCCTGTCTGATTGGATTATCAAAATTTTCAGTTATGCTGCCAAGCCTAAATGCTATTGGTGGCTTTTTTATTTTTTCAGGCTTGTAGCGATTGTTTCTACCTAACCTTGAGGAGCGTTCACTCAATTCCATTTTGGCAGCATTAAAAATTTCATTGTCTATTATTTGCGGATAGAAGTCATCGCCAAGATAGTGCTTGTTTTGCAGCATATTCTTCACTCCGCAATGTCGCAGGTCAAGTCCTGCCCTCTTTGCCGCATCGACAAGAGAAAGTCCGCTAAGGTAATTCAAATAGACATTGCGAACCTGTTCGGCAGTGGCTTCGTCAACAACAGCCTTTCCGTCAACGATTATATATCCAAATGGCGTGTTCCCCATTAAATCATCTCCTCAAATGTAAGACCACATCTCAAAACAAATCCTATTTTTTGTCGTGAATAAATCAAAATATGGTCAACAAATAACTCAAATAAACTCTCATTAAAATCCGTCAGCATTTCACCGCGTTTGCAGTAATTTATCAGGCGCTCGGTTTCATAAACCTTTGTAGTATCACCTGCTACCGTATTATTCAGCACCTCAATTTCACTTCTAAAATCACGGGCCTGTAAAAGTAATTCGTTGCTTTCCTGCGTGTAGAGTATTTGGTCAATATAGCCTTGTGCCATCAATTTATGCAATGTACTGCGCTGCTCGACATTCTGCTCAAGCTGTTTTTCAAGATGTTGAATACGTAGCAAGGCTTCATCAGCCGTATTACTTTGCATTGCTGCAAGATATGGCTTAAGAAGCAGTCTGTAACTGAAAATCAGTTTATTCAGCATAGTTGTAAACGCAAACTTTAATGCCTCATCTCTTACAAACAGCATTGAGCACCTGTTCGTATCAGACAGGTGAGTATTGCACACCCACGCAACATAGCTGTTATACTTACCCTTATGAATCCTTCTGCGAAAGGTGTTTCCACACTCACCACAAATAATCTTTTCGGAAAAAGCATATCTCTGCTGATATTTATCACTACCGCTTTCTATTCCCTTTTCGGCAGCTCTTTGTTCAATAAGTGCAGCGGCAGCCTTAAAATCCTCGTGACTGATAATTGCCTCATGATGATTCTGTATTAAGTACCTGTTAAGCTCTCCGTTATTTATATGACGATTAAAATTACTGTCGGCATAGGTCTTCTGAAAAATGCGATCACCTGTATATTTTTCATTCGTAAGAATATTGTGCACACTTGTCGATGTCCACCTTCCGCCCTTTTGCGTTGGCACCTGTTCAGCGTTCAACTCCTTAGCAATTGAGTACATTCCTTTACCTGAAAGCAGTTCTCTGAATATTCGCTTTACAATATCTGCCTGTTCAGAAACAACTTGCAATCCACCTGATTCAAGCTTATAACCATAAGGCGCACTACTTAATCTGTAAGTTCCGTTTTCAAAACGCTTTTTAATTGACCATTTGTTGTTTGATGAAATAGAAGCGGATTCGCCCTCAGCCATTGTGCTGAGAACTGACAGAAAGAGCTCGCTTTCCATGGAGCCGGTATTTATATTTTCCTTTTCAAAATATACCGGAATATTCAGGTTGAGAAGTGTTCTCACAATTTCCAGACAATCCATAGTGTTTCTTGAAAAGCGGCTGATTGACTTTGTAATTACAAAATCAATTTTCTTTGCCTTGCAATCAGCTAAAAGCCGCATAAGTTCCGGCCTTTCACTTGCCTTTGTGCCTGTTATGCCCTCATCATAGTACACACCCGCAAAGCACCAGTCATCTCGTGAATTGATGTAGTGTTCATAATGGCTCTTTTGTGCTTCCAAGCTTTCAAGCTGTGCATCAGTCGCCGTTGAAACTCGGCAGTAGGCTGCAACACGCAGTTTATTTTCGGCATTTTTTGCAGGTTGAATTTTGTTAATTTTCGTAACTTTTTTCACGGTAATTCACCTCCCATTTCACTTGTATATACATCACTCTAAATGTCACAATTGTCAAGTTGTTTTTGGCATAATCTCGGCTAAAAATGGAGAGAATGTGTCACGATTTTTCTTTGTTAATTTGTTGAATTCTTCCAACGAGATAAGTTCTTTATCAAACATAGCCTTGGCCACTCTTTGAGCCATAAAATAGTTATAGTCCTGTAAGAGTTCCACCTCTGTCAACGGCTTTGCAGGCATTTTTAAATGCGACTCAACATCTGTTGTCTGTAATACTGTTCTCATTTCATTTTGCATAATATTACCTCCGGTTTTTTGTTATTCACTTTCCACTGGAGATAAACAAAGGTTTTGAGCGAAAAAAATCCCCATCAAGGAGAAAAAACTTCCTTGATGGGGATTTGGCTTTGTTAAAATACTGTTCTATTGTCTGTTAAGATAAAATCTCGTTTACTCTTTTCTGAACGGCATTGTAGTCATAGCCGGCTTTGGTGAGGCGGTTTTTGCGGTCGGCGCCGTTGCCCCATTTGCCCTGAATTACCTCTCTTTAATGCATTAACTCATCTACAGCAGTCGAAATCACTTCTAAACAAACCATTTCATAATTGCCATAAACAGATTAAAACACATTTAACCATTTGAGTATGAATACAATGTACTTGATTCATAACATAAGCTCCATATTTAAATTACTGCTATACTTTGTGTCAACTTTATTATTTGTTTTTTTGGTTAAAAATTATTTCATTGAATAAATCACACAAATTATTATTTTTTTCGGCACAATCTCCCAATAAATTCACTATATGTGCACTGGGTGAAATAGCATAATTATTTTTCTCTGCAATATCATGAATATTCTCAAGCTTGCTTACTTCATTTTTACCGCAAAATATAATCAGCCCAGCAATATATTCATTTCTAACAGTAGGATTTAATGAAAATAAATACTTATAAGTTAAGAATGGCAATTGATATTGTTTGATATTATTGGAGGTACTGTACTTAGCATCAAGAACAAAATAATATATACTTTCATCATTCGTAACCTTAATCAAATAATCCGGGTTATAATAAGTTCCCGTTCTAACATCTTTACCACCTAAAAGAGCAAGAGCTTTAATATCTGAAATACTAATAGTAGTACTTCTAAACAAATTAATATTGTTACTATAATCACTAGCCATTAATTCATTATAAATAATAGGCTGAAAATACACGGTAACATTATTATTCTTCTTATAAAATTCAAAAGTATTGTTATAAATAGTGTTGCGATAATACTTCTTTTCTTTATATTTAAAAGTCATACTGCTATTCAAAGAAAAGCCCATATATTCAAGTGTCTTATTGATTCTAATAAGGCAATAATATTCATATATTTTACTTATAGAAACAAAACTAAGCAATAACTCATACTTTTTCAAAATATAATTTCCGCACATGAACCAATTTCTTATTTTTTGAAACATGACCCTATATGTAATATTACCTTGAAAAACATTAGTATATTCAGGTGGCGCCATAACAACAATATTTTTTACTGGAAGTATAGAGTGATATTCCTCAAATAAATTTTTAAACTTCAGTATCAGTGGATCAACATAATCTATATATCCTTTAAGAATTCTTGTGTTTCGTGTGTAAATATAATAAGAAGATTCAACATAATTATCTTTTTCTTTTGGTTGTGAGTCATGTAAGTAACGTTCGATTAAAAACTTTTTAATCTCTTGCAACTCATTGATTATAGTTTGTAAGAAGCCAACGATAACCCGGTTTTCATATATATCATATGAATATGTAACAGACTTAACTAAAGTCTTATTTGGCTGATAATATTGACCATCAACAACGATACCTGAATTATAATTTACGGGTCGAAGTTCTTCAGGATGCGTTGATATATAACGTATCGTGTTAGCTTGTATATTTTGCAACTCTTGAAAATTTCCTATTTTATCAAGATTAATTAATTTTGACTGGGGAGAATAACGTAACACTTGATATATATTTACATATGTATTATATATATCTTCAAGCATTGAAAGTTTTGAATCTAACGAAATATTGGTATTAGGTTTTATACCCGTTGATATCTTAGAATTCTTATGCTCTTCATATAGGTAATCATCGCAATTATCATATATGTAGTCAATCATATGAATTAATCCTTGATTAACACTGTTTTTATTCATCATTAGACTAATATTATCAGTAACATAAGAACAGCCATCTATTACAACTTCAATTTTCACTAATCCAAAGCATTCGATAAATAATGAAGCGTATTCATGTCGCCTTGATAATGATTTATCAACAATCTCGTTATTAATAAAGGTCGCATCAACCGTTTGAACTATATCTTTACTATCAACTACCTTGATTAAATAAGCGTAATCATTAAAAATATAATCTCTACTTACTATGTGTTGATAATCATTAAGTATTTCAGTACATTCTTTCAAGTGTAGTTCAAACTCTGTAACTGAGCCATTCTTGGCATATAACTTAAGTTTATAATTACTCATAATTCACACCAAACTCAAACTAAATATCGACAATAACCCATATTCTGATCAGCTGACTCTTGCATTCGAGATAATGCTTGTTTCGTCATTTTTAAGTGATTTTCTTCACAAATTTGTGATAGTGACTCAAATAAGCGTCTGTAATTTTCATACATACCATTGATTTTTGGAAGGAGTTTTTGAAGTATAGCAAAATCAAGAGCTTTTTCTTTTTTGCTTACACCAAGCTCATCTTCCATTATCTCCTGTGCAATACAAACATATTTTTTTATGCTTTGCTTTATTCTTGGACTAACAGTCAGGTAGTGATCATCAAAAAGTTTGTAGATTTTTTCAGCCAATGCTTGCAGTTGCATATCGCCATTACCTGAATCAACAAATGCTTTTTTTATGTCAGACCAGAGATATATATTCGAAAAATAGTCGGTAATATCTTTTTCTGTCTCTTTAACATCTGATTTTGGCAGTTTAACAATCCAAGCACGGTCAACTAATCTTGGCGACAATTGTTCAGTTGTTTGATCATTGTTTATCGTAGCTAAAAAATGCAAAGTTTCAGGAATATATATATCATCATCGAGGCCAATATTTATAAACATATTTTTATCTGATTTATCAGCTATGCGCATAAAATCAGCCCAATAATACTCAATAGGACTCAAATTTGCCTCGTCCAATAAAATAACAAAAGGAAACCGAGAATTTTCTCTTTCTTCATTTAGTATCATTAACCCATCATATATTTTTGCATTACTTCTATCATATCTTTTAGTTAGAGGGTTAAAATACCCTATCAAATCTCTTTTAGATGACCATCCTCTTTCAACTGAAACAGGAATAAAACGATTTCTTGAAATATTAGAATCAAAACCGAAACTATTAAGTCCTAAACTATAAGCGAGAATACTGCATATAGATGTTTTTCCCGTACCAGGCTCACCTGAAAATATAGTAAGGAAGTTCTGTGACAAACATATGTACATATTAATTATGTCGTTCCTACTATAATTTCTAAACTGTTGAATATCTTCAACTAAATTATCTATCAAATCAGTTTTTCTTATATTTTCACAAGGCAAATTCCGCATATATTCAGATATCTCTTTATATTTTTCATATTCTTTACTTTTACTCCATTGACCTGCGGCTTCAACAAGAAGGTTTGAAATAAAAGGATCAAATGCGGTCTTAACCATTTTAGTTGTATTCATCTCGCTTGACACGGTTTCTTTGACTTCTTTCTGTAATGTATCATACTCAGTTCGTTTCTTTGAAATACGGAGTACCCAATCATCATATGTCGCTTGTAAGTCTTTATTTTTTGCAGTTAATTCATTCTTTTTGTTTTCCAAATTCATAACATCATCATACAAAGAAACTTTGTCCTTGAGTTCTTGGTTATCATTTTTTAACTTTTCATATTCATCTTTTATAGATGTCAATTCTTCGCTTTTAGTTCTTGCTTCAGTTGAATTATCCTCATTTTCTAGTTCAATAATTTTTTCTTCAAGAACCTTGTTATTTTTTTCAAGTTCATCTTTATCTGAAGACAGATGTTCTACCTCATTTTTCAATCGATCGATTGTTTCTTGCGATTCTTTATAAACATTACTCTCTTTAATTTTTTCGCCTAGTAAGATTTGCACATCCGAGTCACTTTCATCAATAAGTGAAATTATAGCTTTTTTCTTTTCATCTTCATAATTTAAAGCATTTGTTATAATTTCTTTAATTCTACCTATTCTCTTTTTTTGAAACGATTCAGGTATATCCCCTAAAAATGGAGATGTCTTGACTAATCTATCAAATTCATATACATTATTTTTTAATAGTTCAATATCAATCTTATCTTGCAATTTATCCAATAATATAGCGTCAGGTAAAGCATCAACTAATTCTGGTTCTCCAGTAATAATTGCAACTGATACACGATCATGGCTTTGTTGAGAAAAATCAAATTTCTTATAATACTTTTCAGAGTATTTTTTTAAAACATATCCATTACTGCTGATGGATGGTGATATGTATTTATCACCATAAATGGGGCGTTCATGAAGTTCATATGGACCATATAAAGAACCTTCATAGGCCAGTAATACATGCTGACCGATAAAATATTTTTCATTTACCAATACTAAATTATTAAATGCATCATAATTTACAATATCGGTTTTCGAATTGACAATTTTATATATTCCAATATCTTCTATCGGCTTAATTATATCACATAGATTTTTTCCTTTTTCAACCAAAGATTGCAAATCTAGCTTAATTTGAATTTTTTCATTTTCATTTTTCTCAAGATCTTCTTCGCTAAAACAAACAGAGTATAAACAATCATAAGACTCCTTATTTGCTATTTCCAAGGCGTTTAAAAACTTTTTAGGTGCAGATTCCCTATACATTTCGTATGAAAGATTGATTTCACCATACTGTGGAAATTTTAATTCCAATTCGGAACGAGATATTTCTTCTATCGTTTTACTATCTGGATCATATAAATATTGCGGTTTAAAATTATAATAAGTTCCACTATATCCACCTAATTGAATTATACCTAAATAATATTTCATAATAATACCTCCATACATAAACTATAATATTTTAAAGTAAAGACTAAGATTGCTTGAATTCATTATACATCAAACAATAGTGTTTTTCAACTATTTTCATATATCTTCACGTAAAAAAATTATTGATTTTTCATCAAGCTGAACAAAAAAATCCCCATCAAGGAAAAAAATTTCTTGATGGGGATTTTGTTAGGATACTGTTCTATTGTCCGTTAAGATAAAATCTCTTTACTCTTTTCTGAACTGCATTTAAAGCCGTGCTTTGATGAAGTATTCGCAAAAATTCTCTCGAGTGCAAGCTGTGGCGAAACCGATTTACTCTCAAAGCACAACACCCCGATACCAGACAAATCATATGAAATATGCTGTGCATACACTGTGATGTTGCCGTTCATCGGTGTTGTAATTCTGTATATGCGAAACGGCTGTGACCTTGATGTGTCATTCGGCTTAACGAGTATAACCCTGTCGTTTTTAATCTCATAAAACAAAGCACCATGCAGAGGATATTTCATCACACATTCAAACGCACCGTTTCGCTCCTCTGTAACTTCACAAAAGGTGCAGTCCGACAGCACACCGATTCCGTAGGTGTCAAACTCGGTTTCATCTGCTCTGTATAAAATCGGCATCATAACGAACACCACCTTGGAAATACTGAACCGTCAGTTATGCCACCGCCGAGAATAAACCTGTTTTCACCCCTTATAAGCAAAGGAAAACCCGTGCCTGTAACCGTATCATTTTTCAGCGTGTTGTCCTTGTAAAAGCACATCTTTTCGCTGTCAATCTCAATGAACTCATCAATATTGCTGAAAGTCCATTCATGCCTGCCGTTTTCGTTATCAATGGTAAGCGTACCCGTACCGTTGCCGTTAAGATGAATAAGCGGTCTGCTCTCAAAGCTGTACGGATTCACAAGTACGGTTTCACCCTTTGACGGCAATGCTGCTCTGTAAATATCCTCGCTGACCTTTTCGAGAGAATACCATGCAGTTTCGTCACCGAGAAATGTGTAGAGGGCAAACCTTGCATTCTCCTTTTTCCAGTTTTCGTTTACCTTAAGATATATTCTGCTCTTGTCTGCATCTGAATAGCTGTCCCAGTAGCCGTCCGTCCACGAATTTGTATTCAGCACAAACATATTTTTACCACTCGGCACAACAAGGTCTGCCGTCTGATTCCAACGGTTGCTCCAGTCGTTTTCCGGCTTTGAACCGTCCATTCTGCAAAAAATCATATACGGAAAATTCAGCACCACATCAATGCTGTGCGGTAACTCACCATCAATGTCATATCTAAACGGCTTGCAGTTAAAGCTTACGGTAAACACACCGATTTTATTAAGCTCATCTTCAATATCAAGCGAGGAGTTAAAAAGAGCATATCTGAAAAATCTTTTGTCGTAGCTGTCCTTTAGTATGTGATACCTGTCGGGCTGTGTGTACAGCCAAGCCTTGATTTTTGTAATGCTGTCTGCAAGCTGTTGACTGTTCTTTGCAGACAGATATACAGAATAACTCACCTGTGTGTTTTCATATCTGTGATTCGGTACAATCAGGTCACCGTTGCGACCGGGGATTGACACAAAAGAAGAATCGTACTTTGGCGAGGAGTACACATTCTTTCTCTGTATATGAAGCCCCATATCAGATGACCTGACACCGTTGTATTCAAAATAGTTCACGCAAACACCATTCCTTTCCTTTTGGCAAACTGACCTGCAGTTTCCATAATCTCGTTTGTAAGCTGAGAAATATCATCGTTTGAGTAGTTGTTAAAATTTGCAATATTCAGCACAAGCGAAAGTCCGCCGACACTGCTGTTTAAGCCTTGTGTGTTGACGGAGTTTTTTATATTTCCGTCAATGCTGAAATCAGTCGGCAAAGCAGTTTTCATATCATCAGCAAGTGAGTTCATAACACTTGAAACATCACTGCTCATACCCTCGGCGTCACCAAAGCCTACCACAAGGTTTGTGACCGATGACTTCAACGCATTAACCGAACCCGAAATTGTACCCTCTGCCTCTTTTGCGGTAGTGCCGGCAATATCCATACTCTCCTGCATAACATGGATTGCATCGACCACATCGGCATATGACGAAATATCGTACTTAATGCCCGATATTTTCTCTGCGTCAGAGAGAAGTCTTTGCATTTCCTCTTTAGTACCGCCGTAGCCGAGTTTAAGGTTATCGAGCATGGTGTAGTTCTGCTTGGCAAATCCCTGATATGCATTCTGAATGAGCGACATATCTGTACCCATCTTGTTTGCGTTATCCGCCATATCCGTGATTGCCATATCGGCATACTTTACCGACTTGTCCGCATCACCGCCAAGCGACTGAATGAGACTTGCGGAAAAGCCTGTAACGGTTTCCATGTAGTCATTTGCAGAAAGGCCTGCCGTTTTATAGGCATTAGATGCGTAGCTTTGCAGTTTCTGCTATGAACCCTTGAAAAGCGTATCAACACCGCCGACAAGCTGTTCATAGTCGGCATAAGCATTGACTACCTCCTTACCGAGCTTAACGGCAGTTGCGGCAGCCGCAGTAACAACCGCACCCATTGCCACACCGACACCCTTGAGTACCGAACCAAGCTTTGAAAATTTCTCCTTCGACTTATCCGCCTTTTCGCCTGCATCCTTGATTTCATCGCCCATATCATCGGCACTTTCGGCAGTATCGTCAAGCCGACCGTCAACCTTTTTAAGAGATTTTTCTATACCCTCAATATCCGCCTTTGCCTGTTCAAGTGCAGAGTTATTGCTGTTCAATTCACGCTCCATACTGTTGAGTGATGCCTCAGCATTGTTAAGCTGAATTTGCCAGCTTTGTGTTCTTCTGTCGGTTTCACCAAAGGACTCTGATGCATTTGCAAGTGCCTGTCGCAAGGTTTCAATCTTCTGCTTTTGTGCGTCAATCTCCTTGTTGAGAACCGTATTTCTTTCCGATAAAGCCTGAACGGAATTGTCGTTCTTATCAAACTGCGAGGACACAAGTTTCATCTCAGAGCCGAGAACCTTAAAAGTCTGATTGATTTCTGCAAGCGACTTTTTAAATTCCTTTTCGCCCTCAATGCCAAGCTTAAGTCCAAAATTATCCGCCATATTCTCACCTCCTCGGGGCATAAAAATAGCGTAGCAGTCATAAAACTACTACGCTATATAAAGTCTAACTTTTTGGGGTCACATCACGAAAGGTTACTCCTTGAATTATTGTATAGATAAATTGAAATTTGCCATATCATATATATGTATATTACTCGTTCTGAAAAGTTTTTAGTTTACTATCAGTAGCAAAGCTCATACCTATCTGCGATTTCTCTTAATTTTAGAATAATGCCTATCATTCTTTCGATATATTCATCCCATTTATCTATATTTTCAACCTGTGCTGGTATTTCAATCCTTATCTGAGAAGGAGACGGAATCAAATTAATCTTGTCATATCTTCCTAAACGAAGTTCTTTAACAATAGAATCTAAATCTGCATTAATTGCATCATAGAAAATAGTCCCAAACTTCTTAAAATGCACTTCAATTTTTATTGCTTTTCTTCTGAATGGTATATTCATATTGTAAGATTTTCCCCATCCTAAATTAATACAATCTGTACGCCTTTGTCGTGAAAGGGAAAATCCATATTCCTTAGGAAATACACTTTCAAACCTGTTCCAAAATTCAATATTCAATTCTGCATTTATTGGTGGCTTAACATTTGAATCTCTTTTTATACAATCATCCTTTGTCGCCACTTTTAAAATCACCTTTGGGTCATTAAGTAAATCTGAATTTTCATCTGGAGACATTAACAGTATCCAAAATTCAAATTTTCTATCTGATGATTGAGCTAATTCTTTTATGTATTCTACTGCATGAAAGTGTTCCTCGTCTATATCTTCTGTAATCCATACAATTGTTGAAACTGAATTCCAAGCTGAATAGGTAAGTATTTCACCTAAATGAATATGATTACTTAAAAAATATTGATTCTCAACAACAATTTTTTCATCATTTTCGTCAATTGCAAGAATATCAACTGGGTATTTTCCTTTGCCATATTCACTAGATTCTTTCACTTCAGTACACGCACTTACAATGTTTCTTCCAATAATATTTCCTACGCAATCTATATTGTCAGCAAGCCATTTTGTAAAATTTCTCTCCTCCTGCCAACAAGGAATTTCATTCATTCTTATTCTCTTTGCCATAATTAAGACTCCTAACAATTTCAGTTTTTTAATGAGCTAATTATATCATACCGCTTAATAAATTTCAAGTCTTTTCAGAGCAATCACACCCCATACGGAATAACATCATCAATCGTCAAATCTCTTTTCGGCTTTGCAATGCCGTTGTATTGTCTATGACATTCCCACAAGTCGAGCAAGAGCCCAAAGGGCATCAGCCACACCTCATCTTGTGAAAGATTCAAATGTGCAAATTCGTAATAAAGCAGTCGGGTAAACAGCTCCTCGTCACTTACCCGACTTTCGTGTTTTTTGAGTCAGACTCGCTTTCAATATTTCTCTTTGTACCCTTGTTCATTGAGTCCATAATTGCATTCTTGTATTCAGCAAGGTCAAACGGTGAGGTCAAAAGTTCAACCTCGTCCTCACAAAGCAAAGGCTTTTTGCTGTTCGGATTTTTCAGATTGCAAATCATAACGCTCTGATTTGCAAGTAGTGTGATAAGCCAGATGATTTCATCAAGTGCCATTTCAAAGTTCTCACTTTTCATCAGCCTGTCACCGAGGTTTTCAAGTCCACCGTATCTTTTGGCAATTTCCTTTGTTGCCCTTGTTGTGAGAATAAGCTCATATTCGTTTTCACCGATTTTAATAATACTTCCTCTGTCAGTCATACTGCACCTCCGTATTTATTCAGCATAGGTCGGCTCGTACACCTGAGTGTACCAACCGCTGATTGTGTCACTTGCAACACCTGTATCGTCCTCTGAAATTTCAGCCTTCCACGGGTGCTTGCCGAGTTTGTCAGCCTTGTTTCTGCGGATAACCGTACCCTCGATTGACGGAGTGGAAAACTCGATGCTTTCGCCCTTTGTGGTAAGATTAGTTGCAGGAATGCCAAACTTCACTCTGTAAAGCCAGAAGTAACGATACTTGCCGTTCGCTTTCTTTGCACGAAAACCGATTGCAACGGGCGGTGCTCCGTCCTCAGATGCGGAAACCAACACCTTGTTTTTGTCGATTGTCGCACCGGTCAAATCCTCTGCAACGGCTGTCCCGATGTTGTCAATACCGAGTGTGAGCGTACCGCTCTGAAATTCCTTTACAACCTCAGATGCACCGTCATCGGCATAGAGAGTAGCCTCGGCAAGCTCTATTGAAAGCTCTGCTGTCATTGCCTTTGCAAGAGGTACGGGTGTTGCATAGGTTTCTTCGCCGTTTTCATCTTCTGTAATCTTTGAATAAAACAACTTATCCAGTCCGATTGTTGCCATAATCTATCTCCTCCAGTTCATAAGTTTTTAATGCGTCAATAGCATAGTGATGATAGCCCGTGTCGCTCTCGCAACCGATATACAGTCTGTCGGTTATTGAAATATCACTTTGAAAAAGAGCGGTCACAAGCTTGTATTTAAGTGCAGAATAATTACCCTTTGAAAATATAGAAATTCTCACTTCCTGTCTGTCAAAGGTCGGCATATTGTCGCAGTGCATATCAAAGCCGTCCGAAAGCGGAGTGAGAACAATGTATTCGTTAGGTGCTTTGTCTGAAAAAGCACCTGTTTCAACCTTGATGTTCAATCCCTCTGCAATGCTCTTAATTTCAGCAAGCAAACTCATATGCTCTTTACCTCCTCATCAAGCGTGTTAATCATAACCGTCATACACTCCTTGCGTGACGCTGATTTTGCAGGCTTCATAAACGGTTTTGGTGGCTGACCGCTTTTGCCGTATTCAATTACACTCGCAATTTTTGCATTACTTTCACCATTTGTTCTCGGCTCTGAAAAGCCTATCTTGATATTCAGATTGCCGTTCTTGTCTGATAAAACAGGTGACACGCCGAGCGAGTGTTCAAGCTCACCCGTGGAGCGTGAGTGCATTTTTGTATCCTTGCCGATGACATTTCTGAGATTTGTTCTCACCTTTTTCAGAACAACCTCAGCTCCAGCATTGAGTACCCTTCCACACACTTCATCGGTTTTGTTCCCAAGTCTTGAAATTTTGAGTAAAAACTCCTCCGGCATTTTCATTGTGCATCTAGCCACTTGCGTCAACCTCCTTTGCAAGAATTTCTAGATACATTCCTCTGCCTTTTACATTTTCAACAGATGTGATTTCAAACCGCTTTCTGTCACAAATAATTAGCATATCGGTTGTAACCTCTATGTGTGGAATACATCTCAAACGAAACAGGTCGGTAGCAACGGAAAATGTCGCCATGTTTGCCCACCGTTCACTGCCGTGTCTGCCCTCACGATATGCTCTCACGCTTGCTACTGTTTTCAGTCTTTCATTCTTAAACCCCTCATCATCGGTTTCAATCACCTTTTTCATAATTTCAACAGGTGTGTTCATCTTTCCAAAACTCATAGCTACACCTTCCAGTTCCTGTCAAGCCTTAAAAGCAGATTGACCGTATTCCACACCTGCGCCGATGCATTTGTGCTGTCAGCGAAGAAACCGCCCGTTGAGCCATCTCTGCTTTCGTAGAAATGGCTCGCAAGCATAATAACCGCCTGCTCGGTAGTTGCAGGCATTGCATGTATGGAGTAATACCCCTCATCAATGTGCTGATAGCTTTCGGCATAGGAAACCGATGCAGTGATGTACTGCTCAAGAAGTGCATCGTCCTCAGAATGTTCAAGTATGAGATTTTGCTTTACTTTTTCTAAAAGCCTGTCAGTCATAAAAGCACTCCTTAACCGCCTGTAGAAACTGTACCCTTCATTTTGAGAATCTTAACTGCCTCCGGAACAATAAGTCTTGCATCAACTCTTTTTGTCGCAAGGAAACCTACCTGTCCGTTTGCTGCATATAACTCATTGAGTCGTTTAAAGGTAACACCCTGTCTGTCACCAATCCAGTAGTAGGAAAGGTCACCGAATGCAATCGGCTTTGTACCCGATGCAGCACTTGCGATTGACGAAGATGTGTAAACAGGCTTGCCGAGGAGTGTGTCGGTTTCACCATCCTTAATAGATGGTTGCCATAAATACTGACCGTTGCTGTCCTTGAGCTTTCTGATAATATTTACAGTGCTGTCATTCAAGAGCCACACACCGTTCTTACGGTACGGTGCTTTAAGGCTGTAATAAAGGTCGATAATCTCATCAGCCGTAACATTAACAGTTGAGCCGGCTGTTACACCGACTTCGCCACCCTCAGTATCATTGAAAATACCATAAGGCTTTGAGCTGCCGTCACCGATAACAAAGGCCTCTTCTTCAGCTTCACCGATTCTTCTTGCGAACTCCTGATTGAAATAGCTTTCAAGGTCAAAGGCTGAATCGTTCAAAAGCTCTTCTGACACTTTGATTAAAGCACAAAGCTTATGAGCACCGATTGTTTTCTGACCGAATGATGTATCGCTGTCGGTGATTGCAGCGTTCTCCTCAGTCCACATCGCCTTACCTCTTGTGGCAACAACAGGGATTTTGTGTGCGTTTGACGCTGTTGTAAATGTATGTGCAAGCTGACGAATTACAAGCTCTTCATCAAGTGCCTGAACAAGTGTGTTTTCAAAGGTTTCCGGTACAAGAAAACCGCCCTCGCTGTCAACACCCTCACTGAGAATGTTTCTGACCTCTTGCGTTGAGCGGTTTCTCATCTGATTCCAGAATGCTTTGTTGTACTTTTCAGAAGCAGTGCCTGTTTTACTCTCACGATTGGTGTTATCGGGTTTTGAAACAAGCGGTGTGCTTGTCGGGAGATTTAACTCTCTTTCAAGCTCGTCTGCTCTCTGCTGACGCTCAATTTCGTGACCGAGGTCAACAATATTCTTTTCCATCTTTTCATAAGCTGCGGTATCTTCCGCTGAAAGAATACCCGTTTCATTTCTGTGCGAATCAAGAAATGCCTTCGCCTGTTCCCAGATTTTTGCTCGTTTTTCACGAAGTTCATTGATTTTTGCCATAGTAAATTCCTCCTTAAGGTTTCAATAAATCAAGTCTTTTTTCAAGACCTGTAATGTCTGTTCCTGTACTACTCAAAACATCGTTTGAATAATGCTTTTTAATCTTGTTTTGCAATGAATTGTTTACTGCTCTGCGTGAAAACAGGATAGAATCCGATGCTTTGTTTTTCTCCTTTTCACCTTCATCAATTTTCTTGTCAAGTTCTATAATACCGTCTGCAAAGCCGAGTTCAACGGCCTTCTTTGCATTCATCCATGTTTCTTCCTCCATAAGGCGGGCAAGCTTTGCTCTGCTCATTCCTGTTTTGATTTCATAAGCATTTATAATACTCTCCTTGACCTCTTCAAGCATTTCAATAGCTTTCTGCATTTCGTTGTGGTCACCCATTGCAACCGTAGCCGGATTGTGAATCATAAGCATTGAAACAGGGGACATCATCACATTGTTTCCGGCCATAGCAATTACAGATGCGGCACTTGCGGCAATACCGTCAATCTTAACGGTTACATTGCCCTTGTAATCCATCAGCATATTGTAAATCTGAGCCGCAGCCACACAATCACCGCCCGGAGAGTTAATCCAGACTGTAATATCGCCCGAACAGCCGTTCAACTCACTTTTAAAAAGCTGAGGAGTGATATCATCATCAAACCAGCTTTCTTCCGCTATTGTTCCGTTAAGAGTCAAAATTCTCTCTGTCGGATTGTTCTCTGTCAGATTTGTCCATTTCCAAAATTTCTTCATTGTTATTGATATTTGCAAATGCTCCTGCGTTGTTAAGAGGGAGCATATTACCGTTTACAAGATATAAATCACCGCCTTTTTCCGTTGGAATACGGTCGAGATTTTCAAGTTCTCGTATATCGTTTGCCGACATCCATCCGTTTTGCCTTGCCGTAGCATAGCCACTCATTCTGCTTGCGTAGTCACCACGCAGAAGTCCGTCAACATTAAACTTCACAAAGTACGAACTTTTTTCACTTCTTGAAAGCAAGGAGCGAGAAATCGACTGCTCCCAACGCACTATCCACGGCTCAAGTGTGTACTTCAGTCCCTCCTCAAGTACGGCAACTCTATGACTGTTGCCACTTCCTACAAAGGCGGCATTCCACGAATCACGAACCTTTGACGGGTCCTTAAGTGTGCCCGGATGTTCAAGCACACCGCTCGGTGACGCACCGTTTGCGTAAAACTTACTTCCGTATTCCTCGGCGGCAATAGCAAGACCGATTGCGTTCTTTGCCATTGCAATAGGCGAGTATCCGACAAGACCGTCAAATCCAAGTCCGGCAATATGCAAAACCTGATATGGTGAAAGCCGTACAGTTGCACCCTTCATCGTTCTTGCGTCATCGGAGCTTGTGTTGTACTGATAGTAAAGATTACCGTTTTTATCTCTGTCAACACTCATTCTGTTCGGCATAAGAGGATACAGGGCAACAACATCGCCCTTGCCGTTTCTTATAATTTGTGCATAGGCATTGCCCCACAAAAGCAGATGAGTCATCAAAGTTTCCCTGAAAACAAATGAAGTCATTTCGGGATTTGGCTCATCATGCAAAAGAAAATACAGTGGATGTTCTACCGCCTTTTCCTTACTGCCGTTTGAGTTGTATTTGTACAGATGAAGCGGAAGTCCGGCAACCGCCTCCGACAAAATTCTTACGCAAGCATATACCGCAGTCATCTGCATTGCACTTCTCTCGGTCACGCATTTGCCGGCACTGCTCTGACCGTAAAAAAATCGGTAACCACTGCCCGATGTGCTGTTTTTAGGCTTATCTCGTGAACGAAATAAACCGCTTAAAATACCCATAAAATCACCACTCTTTCGTAAAATGGGCAAAAGAAAAGCACCTCTTTTGAGATACTTTAAAAAATATCTTTATCTGTTAATCTAAAATTGCAGGCAAACGCTTGCAAATGCAAGCAATAGCTGATATAATATATACAAGGAGGCGATACTATGGCAAACACATCTGCCGTATATGCAAGAATAGATACTGACCTAAAAAAAAATGCAGAGGGAATTCTTTCACAACTCGGTATTTCTCCGTCCGGTGCAATTCAGATGCTTTATAGTCAGATTGTACTTCACAATGGAATTCCGTTTGATTTGCGTATTCCTGTTAAAAAGCCTTTGTCCGTTGCTGATATGACCAAAGAACAGTTTGATGCTGAACTTCAAAAGGGTTTTGATTCATTCAAAGCCGGAAAAGTTCTATCTGCAGATGAAGTTGATGCGAAACTTGCAAAGGAATTCGGCATATGACAGAAAACTATACAATTAACTACTCACAAAACGCACTTGATGATTTAAGAGAAATCTATGCTTACATTGCAAAAGAACTTTTTGCTCCTGATACTGCAAAAAGTCAACTGAAACGCATTCGGGAAAAAGTTCGTTCATTAAGTTTTATGCCTGCTCGTTATGCATTGGTTGAATTTGAACCTTGGCATTCAGTCGGCATACATCAAATTACGGTTAACAATTTTATTGTGTACTATCTGATTGACAACGAAACGGGCATAGTAACAATAGTTCGTATATTTTACGGTGGTCGTAATATTGAAGAAATTATAAGTTCAATTAAATAGCTTTTAATGGAGTTTTTGTATAAATGCAAAGACTCCATTTTTTATTTTTGCATATTATCAAAAATTATTCAGCAGATCAAATAAACAACAACCCTCTATCATCATAAACAGATGCACAATTATCATTTCCGCAACGGATTGCTCGGTCGAGGGCCATTATTGTGGCAATTGCACCGTCAATTTTCTCCGTGGATTTTTCTTTATCAGCCTTGATGTTTCCAGCCGGGTCAGTTCTGACAAAGATGTTATCCATATTCCAACGAAGTACAGGGTGACCACCGTGGGCAATTCTCTGTTCAAGCGTCAGCTTCATAAGCTCCTTTGTAGGCGGTGACATATCCTTGAAGCCCTGTCCGAACGGAACAACAGTAAATCCCATACCTTCAAGATTCTGCACCATCTGAACCGCACCCCAACGGTCAAATGCAATTTCTCTGATATTGAACCTTTCACCAAGGCTTTCTATGAATTTCTCAATGTAGCCGTAATGAATAACATTGCCCTCGGTAGTCTGCAAGTATCCCTGCCGTTCCCACACATCATACGGCACATGGTCACGCTTAACACGCAAATCAAGTGTGTCCTCAGGTATCCAGAAATACGGCAGAATGATATACTTGTCATCTTCATCAAGAGGCGGAAACACAAGCACAAAAGCAGTAATATCCGTTGTGCTTGAAAGGTCAAGTCCACCGTAACAAACCCGTCCGCAGAGGTCATTTTCATCGACTGCAAAGGAACATTTATCCCATTTGTCCATCGGCATCCAACGAACAGCCTGCTTAACCCACTGATTAAGTCTTAGCTGTCGAAACGAGTTCTCTTCACTCGGATTTTGCTTTGCCGATTCACAGGCGGCCCGCACCTTATCAATACCAACCGTAATGCCGAGCGAGGGATTAGTCTTTTTCCACACCTTTTGGTCAGTCCAATCATCACTTTCATCAGCTCCGTAAATCACAGGATAAAAGGTCGGGTCAATCTTTCTGCCATCAAGAATATCCTTTGCCTTTTGATGTGTTTCATAGCAGATTGAATGTGTGTCCGTGCCGGCAGTTGTAATCAGAAAATAGAGCGGTTGCATTCGTGCGTCACCACTGCCTTTTGTCATAACATCAAACAGCTTTCTGTTCGGTTGGGTGTGTAGCTCATCAAACACAACACCGTGAATATTAAATCCGTGCTTTGAATAAGCCTCGGCTGACAATACTTGATAGAATGAATTTGTCGGAATATAGATAATTCGTTTCTGCGACGCAAGAATTTTTACACGCTTGCTAAGTGCGGGACACATACGCACCATATCGGCGGCAACCTCAAATACGATACTCGCCTGTTGACGGTCGGCTGCACAGCCGTAAACCTCGGCTCGCTGTTCACCGTCACCGCAGGTGAGCAGAAGTGCAACAGCCGCAGCTAATTCAGACTTGCCCTGTTTTTTAGGTATTTCAATGTAGGCGGTATTGAACTGCCGGTAGCCGTTAGGCTTGAGTGTGCCGAACAGGTCACGGATAATCTGCTCCTGCCAGTCGATAAGCTCAAATTTCTTACCTGCCCATGTGCCTTTGGTGTGACATAGGCTTTCAATAAAAGCAACAGCAAAATCTGCACTCTCCTCGTCATAGTAACTGCCCTTAGCCCTAAATTTTGTAGGCTTGTACTTCTTCAGCTTTCTCAAAATCTCACCTCCAAATGGGTATAAAAATAGCACCGATTATTTCTAACCGATGCCATTGAATTTTATTATGTTTTGTTTGGTAAACTGTAACTTATTTACTCAAACCATCATACTCAATTTTAGAATGACCATAAACCCATAAAGCTCTGTCTAATGAACGTGGAATATTACATGTCCCGAAAAGTTTGTTAAGATACCACATATATTCACTTAACATATTTATTACCATTTTAGTTCTGCTTTTTTCCGGAGGAGCTCCAACATATATATTACTTGGTGTATAACCAAAACACAAGGCTTTTACAGCAATATGAGCATACTTATCATAGATTGGAATTTTCCCTTTTGACAAAAAATATAATATATTTATTAGATATACACTTCCAAAATTTGTAGGTACATTTTCTTTAACAAGATCATAGCTGTTCTCTAATATGTCTTGACTCAACATATCCGAAGAGTAAATAATTTCTTGTATTTCATTCTTTTTTAATTTTGATAGATAAGTTTTTAATTCATTGCTATCTATATGATTTCCATATCCATTTATATATTTCTTTTCTTGCAGAAATTTATCATTATCAATATCGGCTTTTTTTAATCTTCCTGCTTTCCATACGACTACATATTCATCAACAATACCAGACTTTAGTTTGCCCTCAATATATTCTTCTACTTCAATTTCAGTTGTATTAAGTTTTGGAATATCCTTACTTTTATTATCATTTTTGAAGTATAAAGGTTCATATCTGGAAATAAAAGAATTAACTTGTTCTTTTGAAAACTCAATATCAATATTTCTACTCATATAAATTACCTCGCTAAATGTCAGATTTCAATATTTATTAATCTCTTTTATAAGCAATTCTATCAGTTGTATTTTAGGAGTCAGTATCCAGCATGGTATTATAAATCTTATATATACTGTTTTAACCACTCTGGCATATTAGGATCATCTATTGTCCAAGATTCTTCTCTCTGCTCATCTTCATGCCAATCATTTTCGTCACCATCAAAAAATTTCTGCCTGTGGCATTTGTACTTAACAACTTCATTTCCTTCAAGCCGGTACTCATTCCAATAATAATTTTGTTTACCATAGCCTTTCCACTCATTAGTAGTATAGATTGTCATATACATTGTCCTTTCGTGTTTTACATATTTTTATTTGCCTTTATGTATTAAATTATATTATATAGCACTAAAAAAATCAACATATTTTTTAAAAATTATGAATAATGTCAAGAATTTTCTCCTGCTCCTTTTCATCAACACCAATGCTCTGGAGGGCCTCTCGTGTGCCACAATCGGGGCAGATAACGGTTAAATTGTCTGCCCTTGAAACTGCTCCGTGTCCGGAATAAACCCCGCCACAACGGGGACAGGTGTGTAACTGAACAAGGTTATCGGTCATTTTCATACAGCTCCTTTGACTTGTGATAGGCATCGAAAAGTATCTGCTTGTCAAAATAAAAGGTATCGTAACCGTCAAGGCAGGTGTTGAGGTAGAAAAGGCTTGGTACACCGATTTGCCTTTCCTCGTGCATAATGTAGGCGAAGGCGGTAACCGTTCTGCGGTTGCCTGTTCTGATACCCTTGTATTGCACCTTGATATCCTTCTTGTAGTAGAAGGTTGGATAGCCCTCATAGCGGTCAAGTGCTTTTTCATCGGATTCGCTGACCTCCCAAATTACCACAGGCACAATGGCGTTTTCTTTTTTCTCAATGGTAAGGTATGAACCCGACTTACTAACTTTGAAAAGCAACTCCCAGCCTTTCAGCTTTGCCGTACCGAGAATTTTTGCATTAGGACATCTCGTTTTCATCTGCCTTACATTCAGGTTGCTTCCGTAGGCTATGTATAACCTTTTCATAAAATCAATCCTTTCCGAAGATATGTTCTTCTACCACCTTAAGACCGCCAAAGCGGTCAGTGGGGCATTTAACCTAATTCCTTCAAGCAGCTCTGCCGTTTCTAAAAGCCGTGTCGCCCGAAAGTCTGTTTGTGAACACATCTCTCGCTGTCTTGAACTCGTCATCGATAAAGCCGAGTCGCAAAAGCCAAGTTCTCATTGCGTATTTCGGATTTTCGTGCTGCGGTTCCTGCGGGCTTGCCGAGGAAGCTGTCTTTGCCATCTGGCTGAGTGCGAGGCAGAGCTGAATATAACTCTTAAGTGCCCCTGCGTGTAATCCGCCTCTCTTTCCCCCGGAAGGGTTGTCGAATTGGAAAAGTCTGAATTCGATGGTCCCTTTTGTAAAAGTCGCATGGTAGTTCAGCATATGGTATCTGCTGTCATTGTAGTGTCTGTCCCTTCCGTAGCTCGCTCCGTTCTCGGTGTACCAGAGGTCTTTCAATTTCTCCATCGTCTTCGGCTTTCTGCTGTTGAGTTTCTTGAGAAAGTTCCTGTTGACCGTCCGGCAGTAGCGTTCTGCCCTGCGGTGGTCAATGTTAATGGCATCTATCAGAAGCCTTTCGTGGCTTGCCATGATGTTTGCAAGGTTTCTGAGGCTCTTTGGTGTATGCCCGTCCGCTCCGATGTGGATGTGGACTCCGCATCCTTCGTTTGCGTTGCTGACTGCCTTGTTATGTCTTAAGATTCTTATTAGTTCCTGAAGGACCGGTATGTCATCGTAGGTAAGGATCGGGGTAACCAGTTCGCATTTCTCGCTGTCTGGTCCCGCAATGCTCACATCCTTTTGGAATTTCCATTCCCTTCCGTTTCCGTCCCATGTGGACCAGGTGCTGTAACTGTTTCTTCCGTCCGTGTACTCGTATCTGTCTGTTCCGAAAAAGTCGGCTGCAAGTTTGGAAGCCTTTTCCCTTGTGATGTGGTTCATCTCAATCTCGACCCCGATGGTCTGCTTTTTCATCTCTTCAATCTGGATTCTTGTTTTTTCGTTCATCTCTATGTACCTTCCTTTTTGGCTGTTTTCCCTTTCGGTAGGTACATATTCGCTCTGTACGGCACATATATCCAGTGAATTTGGAGCATAATGTACACAAGGATTTTACCCTTTATTTGTGTACATTATGGCAGCTCTATTCGGTTTCGTTTTCCTTCTTTTTAGAGTTTTTCTCCATCCATTTTTCCTTATCTGCCTCCGTGCGGAATGCCGTATGACCTTTCAGATTCTGAAGAAGCACCCTTCGGGTTTCCTTTGCTTCCTTTCCATCAAGG
>OIYR01000045.1_pt1 | contig 73697 bp, 80 predicted proteins | sample 1588221 | NCBI WGS metagenome assembly OIYR01 (sample SAMN03283292) | human gut metagenome | biome: human-associated habitat; material: feces | host: Homo sapiens | place: Peru | collected 2012
GGTTTGGTATAAAGATATGTTAAAACATGTGAGAAAGTATAAGTCTCCAAGTGATTGTACTCTTGATATACCAAAATCTGATAAAAAGGAATTATTAATTATTAATGACGGAGGTAAAAAGTGTGAATGAAGTGGTAAACGGTGATTCTCTGATAGCCGTAATGGAACAATTTAGGAGAGAGCTTGTAGAAGTGGTACGAATGCCAACATTGCATATTGAATTATTTAAAATAATACTAGTTCCTTTTCTTATCTTATTTATATTAAATGTGGGTTGTTATGTTTATTTTAATAAAAAGATTTCAGTTGCAGGTATTATCATATCTCTGATAGTTGCAGTCTATTTTCTGATGACATGTATATGGATTATTTACACTACTTTCGGTATTAGAACCAAAACATGGATAAGTTTATTTCCAGCCTATCCGATAGCATTTATGTTGCTGCTCAGTATTGTGATTAGAAATTTGATAATGAAAAATAGTAATGAAGATATGGAAGAAAGCGAGGAAGTTTAAATATATGGAATATGCAGCTTGGGCTTTGTATTGCTACATTGCAATACAGCTAATTAACGATAGAAGAAAACAGGCAAAAGCACAGAAACAGGGTAGTGAACCAAGAGGAGCCCACTATTATAAAATAAAAGGTCTTATTCACACTACTATAGGATTATTTGGCACTATGGCAGTTCAGTTAATGTATAACATACTTGGTGAATATTTACCTGATACTGCTGTTGTACACAGAGCAGAGCTTATGCTTGTCATTGCAACCAGCGGTTTGTTTATTCTTGGAGCGTATTATGTTGCCAAGGGTATTATGTCAAAGATACCATAAATGTAATGCAGATCGCAGGAAGTTAATAAACCATAATTATTAGCATTAATATATCTGAAAAATTACAAAAACATTTTAGATACAGTAGGAGGAAACATGAGAGATGCATTAATTATAATTGCGTTGCTTCTTATAATAAATCAGGCCAATGTCATAACAAATAAAAAGAAGTCGGCAAATTCAGAAGAAAAGCAAGTTATATATGATTATGATATTATCAGGTCGGTTATTTATATGGTAACAGGTGTTGCTGGTGTACTTATGGCATTCATTATGAAGTGGATGATGGGTGAGAATGCTTTAGAACCTGCAGGAGATATGCCATTATCTAAAATAGCAACTGCGGCAGTAGGAATAACAAGGGTAATGGATATACTAATCATTGTTATAAGTATTGGTGTATTTTTATTTGGTATTATCAGCTTATGTAAAACGTTCTTTATGAGAAAAAAGAGTGGTGTATAAGGAGAAATAAATCTGTGGATAGTATATTTTATGGTTCTTCCAATGTTAAGAAAAAGAATATAAATAAATGGGTAGAATCCCAAAGTGATTACAAGAAAAAAAAGAAATTGGCAATGGCATTTAGAGTCGTTGCATTTGTAGTTTTACTTATTTGTATCTTGTTACCTGTTTTGTTACTGATGGGAAATGACGCAATATATAAGGGACTTCTTGCAGGTATAATTGTTGGATTGATTTTTGCATCGATTCCCTTTTTTATTGGGGATTCTATTAAAAGAAAAGCATTTAATGAATTCAGTTTTCCATTTGGTGATATAGAAAACGAATGCTTAAAAGTATATGAAGATGGAATTGAATATTTATATCATAATGCTTCAAGTGATTTTTATGAGAGTATGGATATATATAGGATACCTTTGGAAAATATAAATGCAGTTAATTATGATAAGGAATTTCATATTGTTACTATTATTGGTGAAGCAGAGTTGTTAGCATATGATGATTATGCTGAAAAGAGACTTAACTATCAAAAGAGCCAAAGAAAGTTTTATCGTAATTCACCATATCAAATAATTATGTCGTTTGACGAGGAGCAAGAAATCGTTCAGTTAGTAAGTAAAATGGCAAAGAATAGGACGGAGGTATAATCATCATCTAAAATAGCAACTGCGGCAGTGGGAATAACAAGAGTAATGGATATATTAATCATTGTTATAAGTGCAGGCATGTTTTTATTTGGTATTATCAGCTTATGTAAAACGATTTTTAAGAGAAAAAAGAGTGAAGTATATGGAGGTAAAATGGATAATATAATTTGTATGATATTGTATTTAATATTATTTGTGCAGTTTATTACTGAACCTGTTAACAGGCGTGTCGGTAAATCGAGAGGGTATCGGTATTACATGTTTCGTGCTATCATGGGCATGTTAATAGGGGTTGCCGGCGCAGTTGCTGTCACTATTTTGCAAAAGGACATGGTGAGAATAGTATTTATAATAAGCAGCGTGGCATGTTTGGGTAATTTCCTAGCTGGGTGTTTTTATGCTTTGTTAGCCATGACATCTAACAGATATTAAAACAGGAATAGAATAAGAATTGTGATATCATATTTGCTTTAAATATATTAATATGGTATTATAATTAAGTATTTTATTTGATTATTTTTTATCTTCTTTGGTTAGAAGATCGGTTGTTACATATATGTTTCATGCTGTATGTGACAGGGTGCTATTTTCAGACATATATATGCGGATATTGAGCTTGTGGCATTGCCACAGGCTCTTTTTTTCGCCTTTTTTGTATGTGTGTCTGTTATATAGATATATTAAATTAGGGCTGAAAGCCCAGAATGGAGGTGCCGTATGGCAAATATTAATTTGACCGGGCAGTTGGACTTGTTTACGATGATTGATGATACATATTCGTATGCACAATCTGAAACAGGATTCATGTCCGGTAACACTTTAAAACCCACCACTGAAATTAATTCAGAAGGAGAAGAAAAAAATTATCTTCAGGTGGAGAAAAAGGTCCTTAACCTGTTAAAGACCAGGGAAACGAAGGAAGTGGAGATATCAGAGTTTAGAAAAATTTTCATGAAGAAAAAACTCATGGAACGTAATCAGGATTACATAGTAAAGAAACTGGAGACCTACATCAGAGGTCTCCTTTTTGATTGCTGCAAGGAAGTTCCTGATAAAAAAGATGTCGTTTTTGAAATCTCTGATTACCTTAATGAGCTTATGGGAGAATCCCCTAGTGCAGATTTTGTGCGAAATCTCATGTTTACTACAAGAGGCTCCGGAATATGTTCTCATCTGCAGTCTGTTGGTACTTCAAACACACTGCCAAAGTCATATCAGTTCACAGAAAAGATTGCTTCTGGAAAAGTCCCTGTTTACTGGTCTTTATGCTGTCTGAAACCAAGAGCAAGAGGCAAAAGTTATTATTACAGAGGAAATAAGATGAGCAGTGTATATGTCGAAGACGGAGCTTATTTCTTTGCAAGAGCAGTTATGTTTAATGAAGTGCGTAAACGTGTGGAAGCTGACGAATCATACAGAAATGATCTTATTGAAGAACTGAAAAGCAAGCTGAACAGACGTATATGTAAGTGTGTCCGTAACGGATTTCTTTATACTGATGGTTTCAAAGCAGGAGAAAAAATCGCGGAAGTTTTAAAGCTGAATGTATTCAGAATTGATCCGGATATGACAGATATTGATTTTTTATCTGAAAACAAGTTTTGGGTAAGCTCCGAATGTATATTGCTGTGTCACCTGCTTGGAATTACGGATATTAAGTACAGCCATATCAAAAGAAGCAAAGGTGAATATGACTGGTCTTTACTGCATAAGTACACAGATGTTTTATGCTGGCAGGAGCAGCTTATTCAGATGGAACAGTATACAAGAGATAGTGACATTGAATATGCTCGCTCTTTCATGACAAAAAAGACAATCTCAAAGAAAACACTTAAGGAAATGGAAAAGTCAGATTTTAACAATTTCTTCGGCTATGTAGAGTATGACGATGACTGCGATGCTGAGAAGATGAAGGAAATAAGCCGTGAATGGCGGGCTCTTTCAGAGAAATACTTTTCCTCAAAGTCTTTCAAAGATGTTTCCTTACGTTTCCGAAAGTTGAGAAACCACAGGGCAACCGGATTGTATTACTCACGTCTTCGCTGCATATGCGTGGATATAAGAGACGCATCATCTATGGTGCATGAATATATGCATATGATAGACGATGGCGGTATATCAGGAATCAGTGGTGATTACCTGTCATTAAAGTCGGATTTTCAAAGGTTGTATGATTCATACTGCTATGACATTGACAAGGCTGAAATACCTCGTAATGGGAAATACAATGCGGATTACTTTAAAACACCAACAGAGGTTTTTGCCAGAAGTGCGGAGATTTATGTTCATCGTATTTTAGGTGTAAATAATTCTTTGGTGGGAGAGTGTAACGGCTTTGCTTATCCTGATTCAGAGTATTTTAACAAACTGGTTAAAGACTATTTTGACAATATTTTCATGGTTATTTTCGGCTATGAAAGAGAGGAGGCTGCTCATGAGGAAAGCGAGTGTGAAGTCACAGATACACAAGTTCATACAAAGGTCAGCAATCCAGGAAGTCTTTAATGAGGAAATGGAGCAGGAGATGGCTCTTGAGTATCTTTCAATCAGTCAGGAATATGTCGGAGATCTAATGGAAAATGTCAAGGTTGCAAAGGATTACTGCAGCCTGGGGAATAAATATTCCTTTGAGAATAAAAGGGTATCTGATTTTTTCCCTCTTGTAAAAAGATATGTGACTGTATGGAATCCTAAAGAGGATTTTGAAACAGGTCTGATTAAGTATTTACAGACACAGACCAGCCTTGATGAATTCAATATTATGAAGGTGGTTTTGCAGTGGCAGAAACTGCATTAAAAATTTTAAAATATTACCCGGAAAGGGTTGATGGAGGTAAATTATTATGTTTGAACCAAGAAAAAATGCAAATGGAGAAATTGAATATTTTGTTGCCGGAGCAGGCTATGTCTCAAAGGAAGAATATGACAGAGTAGAGGCATACAAGGATTTCATGTACAATCCGGACAATGTACGTAATTGCTCTGAGTGTCCTGAAAATATAGGCGACACAAACAACCTGCCTTGCGGTCAGCAGAATTGCTGGGTAAGTTGTCATTGTAATTAAAAAATAATATGGAGGTTACTGAGTTTTATGAAAATTAAGTTAAATACGTTAGATGCAAACATAGGAAAAGATATTGAGGGTTACTATTTTTTAAGTGACATTAAAATCAGTTCCGGTAAGAAAGGCAGATATGCAAATGTTTTTCTTACAGACAACACCGGAAATCATACTGCACGTATGTGGGAAGAATGTTTGTCTGATGATGGAAAAAAGGAAGCGGCACTGCTTGGAAAGGTAGTTCACATATTTGGCCGTGTTGATGCTTACGATGGAAAAGGTTCTCTGATTATCGGAGCGATAGAGGAAGCAGCTGAAGGAAGTTATGAAATGTCCGATGTTGCCAGATGCTTAAACAAAGAGCAGGTGGAGAATCTTGGAACATATATTTACACAGCTATAAATCAGATAGCTGATGTAAATATAAGAACCCTTGTAAAAACAATCATTACAAATAAGTATGAGTTGTTTATGCAGCTTCCGGCAGGAATAAAAATGCATCACAATATAAACGGAGGTCTTGCGATACATACATGCGAGGTTTACTACCTTGCGAAGCAGTATTGCACGATCGCCAGAAATATGTTTCCTGTGAAGGGATACGGTGTACTTCCTGATACGGACCTTGTTATTGCAGGAGCGCTTCTTCATGACATTGGCAAGCTGGAGGAATATAAGGGTTTTCCTTCAGCCAAGATAACCAGAACAGGTGAGCTTTTAGGTCATCTTGAGTTAGGAGTCGGTCTTGTGAGGGATACCTACAACATGCTTTGCAGAAGTAATGCAGACTTTTTCATAGATATAGCAAGACTTGATGAATTATGTCACATCATACTTGCTTCTCATGGAGATGAGAGCATGATTCCACCTAAGACACTTGAGGCATTGATTGTATCATTTGCCGATAATTACAGTGCACAGTGTGATAACTATGGTGTGCTTGCATCTGAGGATAAGACCAACAATCCTGATGATCCGGGTGATTTCTTCTATAGTAAAAATAAGCAGAGAAGATTCTTAAGGAGAAAGTAATTATGTTTGGATTAGAAAGGGAAGAGCAGGAATGCGATGGCGATTACATGTTTCATGCACCAATTCCTTCCATGTGGACTCATGAATTTGAGCAGGAGTTTAGCGACTGTTATCTTGAGCTGGTTAGAGAAGCATTGAGGCTTATACCGGAAAATCCGGATTCTCCACAATTTTTTTCTTATCGGGGAGTTCCTTTTTTAGTGGCTTCCCCGGTTACAAGAAAGGAATATGAGAAAGTCGGCAATAAGGGTAAGCTGGTTGTGACATTCTTAATGGAAGATGAATGGTAATTATGTGACATTAATTAAATGTCAGAATTTTGGAGGTTTCTTATGATTATGAAAATTTATATTAACAATTTAACAACAGAAGCGAAAATTATAGGGAAGAAGGCAGGTGAGAATATTGATAAGTGAACAGCTTGTAAAGAATCCATATGGTGGAATTATCCTGTATGGTAAGGATGGAACAGGAGTGGTTGATGATGCTCTTGAGCTAGGTGCAGCCATTGCCAACTACGGAAGTCCAAAAAAACTTGAGTATGAAGAGCATCCTAACTGTCATTTTATTGATATTCTGCCTGGCAAGCGTGAGATAACACTCGACCAGATTGAAGAAATAAAAAAGGTACAGAACATTGTGCCAATGTATTCAAGGGTTAATGTTTTTGTTATTGCTCATGCGGACAGAATGAGTGAAACAGTGCAGAATGCATTGTTAAAAACACTGGAAGATGGAAGCAAGATTAACTGCTTCCTTCTTTGCTGTGAAACTCGTCTGCTTCCTACAATAATGAACCGCTGCTGTGCAATTCATGCAGGGCATGATATCAGCGAAGAGCGTATAAAGGCAAAAGCAGAAGAATTAAAACTCCCGGTATGGGCCATAACTGAACTTGCTAATGGAAGAGAAGAATGGCTTTTCAATAAGGATTTCCCTAAGGTCTGCAGAATGATTGCAGATATGGGAATGATTAAGGAAAGACGGGAAGTTTTATTCTGTCTTGATGCTTTATGCGAGAAGAATGAGAATTCTTTTGTGAAAACCACTGATGAGACAATGGTATATGCTTTATTTGAAGCACTCGAATCTGTTTTCCTTAAGATAGTTGGTTTTGATAACGGGTTTTATAATGGTATTTTACCATTATCATTCATAAAACTGTACAGTGGTGCAGATAACATTGGAATATTAAAGGCGCTCGAAGAAGCGAAGTCGTTGGTAAAGCGTAAACTTCTTACGTTTAATGACTATTTCAATGTAATCAGACTGTTGGCCGTATAATCTAAAACGAGGTGAAAAACTATGGAACGCAGAAAGGTATTGTTTACACATGGTATGTCAGGCGACTTCCTTCTTGTTATAACAGATGCACCGAAAGAAGCTATAGAGAAATACTGTAGGTGGCATTTGCTGCAGGAAGAGAATGGTTGGAAAAACTGTGAGACATTTCAGCCATTGAAGGAAAAATATCATGTGAAAGAGTTACTGGATAGTGAAACAGATGATTCAAATGATATTGAAGTAATTGGATTTGATGAAGGTTTCGACTTTAGTAACTTTTATGAATAAAGTATATGAATATTTCAATAGGAGAAAAATATATGAAAAATTATCGTATCATAATCGTTGAACCTTTATCGGAGGAAGGAGACTCATATGAGTTTTCAGATCCTGAAAAGGCTATTAAAAGGTGGTTTGAATTAGGAGCAAAGATGCCTTTATGTGTAGGAATCACTGCTAAAACTCAGGAAGATGCAAAGGCACTCATTGAGTGTGCATCGAAGATGGATATTAAGTCTTTGCGTGAAGAATACAGGTGTCCGTATAAGCTGGAGTATCTTCTTAAGGGTATAGAAAGAGGCTTATCAAAGAAAAAGCTCATAGCATGGGAATATGACGAGGTAGAACCATTTACATTTGGTTAACTGCTAAAAATATGTTGTGGTTTTTTGACCGGACAAATATGTGCCTAAGGCAAAGCTTTCGGAAGAAGAGCGCAGGGTTTAGTTTCTTCTTGCTATTGAGTATTAAAAAATAATTTAAAAATAATTTACTGGAGGTGCTTATGGCAGTAGTATTTAATGTGGACAATATATGTCCAATGTGTGGTAGTTATAATCATGTACTTTTGTTTGACGGAGAGGTGGATGGTCTTGAACGATATACGAATGAAAACAAAAGAGTATATCTGCAGGAAGCTTTTCCTCAGACTGAGGCAGATGTCCGGGAGTTTATAAAAACCGGATATTGCGGAAAGTGTCAGAAAAAAATCTTTGGATATGCTAGTGGAAGGATAAAAGCTGGCGAAGCTCTCATATTTAGCTGTATGCCAAGTGAGGTGGAAACCAGGGAATATGCTCATCAGTGCGATAGTGATGCCATGTCACTTATGGCAGAGCTTGGAAGAGATGATGTGTATATGTGCACTGATAGTGACTACTGTGACGAAGATGATATTGTTGCAAGGAAAGGAAATGTCGTAGCAGAATTGTTAGACTAAATGTAAAATGGTGTGTCAGGATTAGTTCCAGACACACCATTTTTTTCGTTAAAACCTTGCTGTTTAAGGTTTTCGCGAGGATAAATTTCCAAAATGTAACTATTATTTTTGAAACATATTAATTACCAATTATTTACATTCCAAAATGTAACTATTAATTAGAGATGATATTAATTATCAATTATTTACATCCCAATATGTTTCTATTTATTGTAATTGTAGGTGTGTTTTCTTGAAAAGTCAAGGATTTTTAAATAGTAGACACGGAAAATATCTCTTGCGTGTGGAATGGCTCTGTGATAATATAATCATGTATTTATTTTATTGTTTTTCTGTCTTAATAATTGACAGTGTTGCCATCCTTAAATCAAATTATAGGGGTGAGCAGGGTGCTATTGACAATATATATGATTTTCAGAGCTTGCAGCATTGGCTGTGGGCTCTTTTTATTTTGTATCATATGTATTGTTTACATAGAAAATAACAGAGCGTTAAGCTCAGAACAGGAGGTGCTTATGGCACGAAAAATATTAAATGAAAGGAGGGAATGCCATGCTATCCGATGCACTATATAATGTGGTAAGACCACAAAAGTTTAGTGATGTTGTTGGCCAGACCAACACAATTAAGGCAATTAAAACAGCCTTAATAAAGGGAGTGCTTGAGCATTCCCTTATTTTTTATGGTCAGACAGGGGGAGGAAAAACAACCACTGCACGTATTGTGGCAAAATGGCTGCAATGTGATAACAAGGTTGACAACGAACCCTGCTGTACCTGCAGCACATGCCAGTCTATCAAGGCTGAGACATTCGTTGATTATGTGGAGCTGAATGCTTCCACTAACGGGGGAAAAGATGATATTGATCGATTATTGGAAAACATATCATATGCACCCCAGTATGGTAAATGCAAAGTATATGTTATTGATGAGGCACACTGTCTTACAGACGGTGCCTGGAAGTCTCTTCTAAAGCCGCTGGAAGAACCACCGGCTCATGTGTATTTTATTCTGTGTACAACAGATTTCAATGCTATACCGCAGACTATAAAAAACAGGTGTGGTAAGTATGAATTCTCAAGAATTACAAAGTCAGATATTTTGAAGCTGCTTTGTGATTTAAGAATAAAATACAAAGCAGGTTACAATGATGATGCTCTTAATCTTATTGCAGAATCGGCAGATGGTTCATTAAGAAATGCGGTTAATAATTTTTCCCACATTTCCATGCCTTTTGAAGAAGGCGAAGCCATAGGAGTAGATGCTGTTAAAAGTTATCTTGCTTTGGTTGGACCTGAAACAATGGCTGATTTTATCAGGGCTTTATCGGAAAGAAATCTCGAAAAGTCCATGGAAATCATTGAGCAAGAAGAGAAGTCAGCGGTTAATCCAGACAACTTTCTTAAGATGATTTTATCTGCTGTAAGTGATTCTCTCACTATCGGCTGTGGTACTGAACTAAACAGGGAAGTATCAGACGAATATATGCAGACTTTAAAGGCAATAGCTTCAACAGGTCTTACCAGACTGAGTGAAGTTGCCGGAAAGCTGAATGAAACATATTCAAAGGTTTCAAGCAGATCGTATTCGTCTCTTAGGATTGTTTCAGCAGAGCTTTGCAGTATGGCAAATGGCACTGATGTATCTGTTGTCAATTGTCTTTTGGAGCGTGTAGAAAAACTTGAAAAGATGATTGCTGAGGGCAACATGCCGGTGCATACAAGTGTTGAAGCAAAGACAGCAGATACAGATTCTTCGCAGAGCCAGGAAGATGAAACTGAATCATATGATTGTGTATCTGACGATACTATGCCATATGATGAAGAATCTTACGGTTTCGAAGAGGAAAATAGGGATTATGATGAGCCTGAACCGGCAGACGAGTCTGCATCATCACAGGAAGTCAAGGAAGAATCAGACGATTTTCCGGATTTCTTTGAGAGCATGTTTGAAGCTCCTCAGGATAATGTAAATGATACATCTGAAGAATTTCTTGAAGAAAAACAGATATCAGATCAGGAGGAATCATCAGCTGTAAAAAATGGTGGTACATTGACAGAATCACTGGATTCTGATGATGAACCTTTACCATTTGCACAGGATTTTGGTGATTATTCTGCAGGTATTACATTTGAGAGTGGAAGTGTCGGAAATGCTTATAAACAGTCACAGACTGATTCAATGAAGGCAATCAAGGCACTGAAAGCTGCCTGCAACACATATCCTCTTTTAGAGCAGATATGCAGCGAATGTTGCAACTGTGAGACAACGAATGATGGCGTTGCACTGGCAACACCATTTGCTCCAGTGGCAAGTCTTATAAAAGATATACTTGAACATGAACATGTGCAGAATGTTTCAGTTTATCCGGTAGACGGACTTATTATTGAGAATAAGGCAGGTTAGATAGGAGAGGTTCAATAATACATTGGACCTCTTTTATTTATAAATTAATTTACCCGTAGAATCGGGAAGGAGGTTTCTATTTATGTTTACAGTGATTATGTTGGTTGCTGTTTTGTTAACATTTGGGTTTCCGGTAAAACGGTAGGAAGGAGGATATGCTTATGTGTAGCGTGAATGAAATTGTGATGTGTGAACAGACATTTTCTGATGATGAGAGAGTAATGTCTCTTAAATCTGTGGAGGAAGTAATGAATACTTTCTCGAAGGAAGACTGTAAGGGTATAACGACGTGTTCTAAATATGGACAGTTTTATGCTAACAGGTCAGGGAAATATAAAATCTGTTCAAGTGATGATGAGCTGATAAGGTTCGTTAATGAAACTGATAAAAAGGGGACAATTTTTGCAAACAACGCACATGAACCTCTTTCATATGCTGCAGGGTTAATCAGCAACATGAAAAAGCTGATAACCTACAGTGAGCCGAATGGTGGGACAATCTGATTTGTCCTGATATAAGCAGTGCTAATTAACAAGGTCGTATTTTAGCGATGAAATACCTGTATAGACAGGAATGGAGGTTACTATGTATGTATGAAATTGGTTTGACATTAATGTTTGGATATTTAATTTACAAGATGGAAAAATCAGAACGTTTCCTTAGTGTTTTTAAATATTCTATAATTATTATCGCACTAGCCATACTGTCAAAGTAAAGACCCGTAGTGACGGGACTGGAGGTTTGTTTTAATGAAAATGAAGATATACGAAGTTGAAAACAAAAATGATAAGAACTATCTTGCTTTGGAACATGAGACGGAAGTCGATTTTAATGATACACATATGACTAATCCAGAGTGTGTCATAAACCTGATGAAGTCTGTTTTTAAAGCTGATAAAAAGTCAGATGAAAATGTCTGGCTGTTAGCTCTGGATGCTAAAATGAAGATAATTGGTGCATTTCATATTGCAAAAGGAAGCGTTAACAGCGCGTCCTTTTCCACAAGAAGTATATTTTGCCCCTTGTTACTTTGTAATGCCACAGGGTTTATTATGGTTCATAATCACCTGTCAGATGCGGCCGATCCTTCGGAGATTGACTGTCAGATTACCAATAAGCTGATGGATGCGTCGGAGATGATGGGATTTAAGATGTATGACCATATAATAATAAGTAAGACTGGTTATTATTCGTTTGCAGAATCAATGAGCAATGATAAGATTAAGGTAGTTTAGAGGGCTGGGTGCCCGGAAAGGTTGTTTTATATGAAATTTGATAATTTTGAAAGTGAGCTATATAACTATTGCTTGCAGGAAGGGCTTTTTTTTGCAGGTAGTGAAAGTGCTAGGGAACGTGCTAGGCAGGATGTGAGATTTATTTGCAGGTGTCTTTTTAATGATTATAACAAGGAAAGCTTGGAAAAGGTTAAGAATTTGGTAAATGAATGCAGCACAGTTTCTGAGTTAATTTCAACAATTCTTAATGATTGCCCTGATTATGTTAACGGTCAGGCATACGGTGAGATTAGTAAGATTTTTCCTAATCATGATGCAAGAATAATATGTATGGTAGAAAAATATAATGCTGAAAATGATTCATCATATATGATAAATGCATATGGATATTCATGTGACTGTGGAAGCGTGAAGATTGGAAATAACGGCCTTTCTGTGTTATACAGCAACGGATATGGTGATGGTGCATTTACAGTGTTTGTTGCACCTGCAGAGTATAATCTGTACAGAATTGAATCCATGTTTAACTATGTTGGAAATTTCCAGCTGTCAAAACCCGGCAATCTGTATTCATATGATTGTGGGAGTTCTGTTTTAACAAAATTACAGCCTGGAAGATATAGTGTCCATTCAAAGGATGGAACAGTCCTGATTGTAAAGTTTGAATAGTTATTCTGGTATTTACCCGCATAAGCGGAGACGGAGGTTTTATTTTGATTGTTTATGTAAAAGTAAAAGAAGTACTTGAAAGGGTTATACCTGTAGAATGTGAACCGGATACGGATAAGGACACGGTTCTTAGGGGTATAAATGACAAAATTAATAAATGCGAAATCGTTCTTGATGCAGATGATTTCTCAGAAAGACAGGTCTATATTGTCAAGGATGGCATTAATAATAATTAAATTAATCCATAGGAAAATATATGTTGCCTTAGTTTTTGTTATATGATACTATAATAAAGTATTTATTTTATTATTTTTATCATCTTCTTTGGTTAGAAGAGTGGTGTTGCATATCACTGGGTTTAGGGTGATATGTCTAACAGGGTGCTATTTTCAGGTATACGAATATGAGCTTGCAGCGTTTGCTGTAAGCTCTTTTTTTTATGTTCGTGTATCTGTCACATAGAAATTAATAATTGAGTCAATATCGACTCAGAACAGGAGGTGCCTAATGGCAGATTTTTTTAATGGAAACAAAATAAGTACTGGAAATACTTTTCATCAGAGTATTTCAAATGTCGGAAAATTAGGATTTTATCCTACAGATCCGCAGCATTGCCGAAAGATTGCAGAAATGCTTAACTGGCCGGAAGGTGAGGTTAATGTATTAGAGCCGTCTGTTGGTAATGGCATAGCTCTTCGCACTGTATTAGCCGGAGCTGATAAGCAGAAGATTCACACATATGGTGTAGAATTGAATGCTGATATCTTTGCAGAACTCAAGGAACACAGGGAAGAAATGAAGCTGGATTATATATTAAATGCGGATTTTCTTCGTGGTGTCAAAATCAGTAATAACAGGTTTTCGTTTTGCTTTAGTAATCCACCTTATGGGGATTCTGATAATTGCAGACTTGAACAGGAATTTGTCGAGAAGATTTTTGGGTATATGAAGCCCAGAGGTCTTCTCGTTTTAGTTATTCCTTATTATGACCTGGCTGATGAGAAGTTTGTTAAGAGCTTCTACGGCAGATTTGAACCGTTAGGAGTTTACAGGTTTGATGATGCAGAGTACTCAAAGTACAAGCAGATAGTAATATTTGCTAACAGGCGTTCATGTACGGGATTCCTTCGAGACAACCTTACTAACTGGCTGGCTGATTACAGGGAAATTGAGCGTATACCGTATCTTTCACAGACAGAAGATACTTATGATGTTCCGGCAAGCCCGGAAGAAATATCGTTCTTCACAACAAAGGTATTTGATGCTGATAATTTCCGTGAAGCGTTGTTTGACACGGCATTGTCAGGAGCGGTATACAAGCAGTGCATAAAACCGTATTCGGCAATAGAAGCTGGAAACCCACCTATTCCGCTGACAAGTGAGACTTCTCATCTTGTGGCTGTATGTGGTGTTGGTTCGGGTTTTGCAGGAAATGAAGAGACAGGGAATCTTCATCTGCAGAGAGGTGTTGTAGAGGTGCAGGAAACTGAAAAATATGTAGATGATGGCGATAAAGGTGGTCATATAGAAGTTGTTAAAAGTTCTGTAACAACAATGAATATTTTGGATTCCGATTTCAATTACATCAAGCTTGAAGGTGAAAAATCTGTATCTGACGAAGATGATGCGGAGAATGAAGATGATGAAGAGTAGCGTTTGCACAAGGCAGACAGGAGGTTATTTATTATTATGAAAAGTATAAGATTATCGGCTGGTGGAGTTAATGTATATCTTCAGTATGCCATACAAGATTTAGGCGAGCCTGGGGACCTTAATGGAAACACAAAGGCATATCCGTTAATTTCTGTATATGAAAGAAGCAGGGAAACAGTTTATGGATTCTGGGCGAATGCTCATAAAACCATTATGAGAGAAAGAGGTGGAGTATTTGCAACACCTACGCAGGAAACAATACCTTATATTTCAAATTTCTGTTCAATCTCATATGGAAAAGAGAGTGCATGGGGAGCGTATCTTTATAATCCCCAGTTAAAAAAGACGACTTTCCTTTGTAGAAAAGAACGTATATATGATGATTTCTTTTCTTATGTAATGGAAAATTTTAAACTTCCATTTCTTAAAGAATGGAGCAAACCACTGCTTGATTTGTGGGTTGCTAAAGGACTTGCAAATATAGGTCACACTGTAATAGGACTTATGGAAGGTGAAGAAGATAAGATTAAAATCGACCTTAGAGGAAACGGTGGCATCGTATCTCTTTCTGAAATTGAAGTAGTCCGTTTAAGTGTTGGGGTAGTACAGCAGACAGTGATAGATAGCCTTCAGGAACTTCATAGAACCGGAGAGGTGTTTATTGCTCATACACCTCAGAAACCTATAACAGTAAAAACACTTGATGAATATTTACAGGAATATGGTCAGTCCGTTGTTGATAACATGAAGAAGGTCATTAAGCCGCTTACAGGTTTGAATGGAAATATTGATAACGTTGCTTTAAAAAGATTAAGACTTTATCCACAGCAGGTTGCTATTGTTAATGGAGCTCAGGCAGCACTAAAGAAACATAACTTTGTATTTATGAATGAAGGTATGGGAACAGGAAAAACGATACAGAGTTTGTCTGTAATAGATGGTATCGAAAATCAGAAATGGTTGGACAGACATCCTGGCAGTACATTGTCAGATTGTTTTTCTAGTTCATCAAATGTTGCATACAGGGCTATTATCATGGCACCTGCACATCTGGTAAAAAAGTGGGCATCAGAAATTAGAAACAATATTCCTTATGCCAGGGTTTATACACTGGAGCAGTTTTCTGATGTTCTTGCCATTAGAGAAAGACCTAGAAAGGCAACTGAAAAAGAGTTCTATGTTATTGGAAAGGACTTTGCAAAGTTATCATATATGCAGCGTCCTATACCAACAAAGATAGGTATTCGACCTCAGGGTAAATATGTGTGTGCAGAGTGCGGCAGGGAAAAAGAGTATCGTGGTTCAACACCATGTATCTGTGGCTGCAATAAATGGGAATTACAAAGCAGATATATATGTTCAAAGTGCGGAAAGGTAAGAACATACGAAGATGGTCCATGTGAATGCGGTGGAAACTGGCAGAAAAAACCTCTGTCAATGAGACCTAAAATGGTAACTGGTCTTATTTGTCCAAGCTGCGATAATATCATCTGGCCATATACAAACTGGAATAGTGAGAAGATTTCTGAAGAACTTCGTCCATTGTTACCGGAAGACTTTGACCGTATGAAGCAGTATAACAGTAAATGCTATGTATGCGGTGAACCTCTTTGGGAGCCTAAAATAGCAAATATAGGTGATAATGAAAAACCATCAAAATGGATAAACATGAAGCATTATAACAATGCCAAGAAAAACTCAACGTCAACTTCCTGGGTATATAAAGGAAGAAATGAAATTTTTGAAGAAGTAACCAGTAAAAAGCTGATTTGTGATGCAGCTGACAGACGTTCAAGAAAATTCAGTCCGGCAACATTTATAAAGAAACATCTCAAGGGCTGGTTTGATTATGCTGTATTTGATGAGTGCCATTTATTTAAAGGTGGTGCTACCGCACAGGGAAATGCAATGGAAGCATTGGTAAAGGCTTCTAAAAAGCAGCTTCTTTTGACGGGAACACTTCTCAATGGATATGCTAATGCAATTTTCTATATTTTATACAGGGTTGCACCGGGACTCATGAAAAAACATGGATTCAATTGGGACGATGAAATGCAGTTTGCACAGCAGTATGGTGTTGTTGTATCTAAGTATGAATTTGACGAAGGTGCATATAACAAGTCAAGCCGTGGAAAACAGCTTGGTTCGCCAAGAGTTAAGCCAGGTATTTCGCCAATGATAATTGTGGATTTTCTGTTGCCTTATCAGCTTACTTTGGATTTGTCAGATATGAGTAAGTTTCTTCCACCTTTAAAAGAGGAAGTTGTTGTTATACCATCTAATGAGAGAGTGCAGCAAAGCTATAAGGCTACTATCAGTGCATTAAACGCGCAGGCGTACACATTGTCTGGTTCAAAGAGTGGTTCCGATAAGCTGCAGTTTGCTTTGTCTTATCCTGACAAACCTTATGGAAGAAAAAATATAATATCATCCGTAGATGGTTCAACACTGGCAAGGGTAGACAATTACTCAGAACTTGTTGAAAATGGCAGATTACTTCCTAAGGAAGAAAAGCTGGTTGAACTTGTAAAGAGTGAGCTTGCAGAGGGCAGAAACAGTGTTGTATTTGCTGAATATACCAATTCGGCAGAAACTATCATCTCTGAGCGTATTAAATATGTGCTTGAGGATAATATTCCGGAGCTGGCCGGAAAGGTATGCATCATAGAAAGCGGACATCCTAAAGCTGTAAAGCGAGAGGAGTGGATGCATGAGAAAGCCAGGGAAGGTACTAAGGTCTTTATTACAAACCCAAGAAATGTTGAAACAGGATTGGATTTTGTGTGGACTGAAACAGATACCTGGGGTGTTACAACCAAGTACAATTATCCTACACTTATTTATTTCCAGATAGGATACAATCTGTTTACTTTGTGGCAGTCTTCAAGAAGACATTACAGATTATGCCAGACAGAGGAGTGTAGAACATACTACCTCGCATATACAGGTACAATTCAGATGGATGTACTTGAGATCATGGCAGAAAAACAGACTGCAACCGCAGCTATTCAGGGTAAGTTTTCAGCAGAAGGACTTGCTAAGATGAGTAAGCAGGTTGATGCTAGAGTTAAACTTGCTCAGGCATTACAGAGTAATACGAAAGTTGATGAGGAATCTCTTGTTAATATGTTTGATGTACTCAATCATAGCAATAATTCAACATCAGAAACGGAAGAAGAGGTTATGGCTGATTATAAGCCAATGCCTTTATTTGAAGAGGTTGTTGGAGCTCTTGCCATTGCATCAGATGAGATTAATTCCGAAGTCAACAATGTACACGATGAAGAGGTTATTACAGATTATTCTGATGATAACTACAATAATTTCCTTGAAATGGGAGAAGCCTTCGGCTGGTTTATGCCAAAGGAAAAGAAAGCAGTTGACAAAATCACTGCAGATAATCTTGATAAAACGCTTGGAGAGACAAGCAATAAACATAAGATTACAGGTCAGACAGACCTGTTATCACTTTTGTTTAATTAGTGTTGGGTTGTGATGGTTAAGTGATTGATCATCACAACATTATCATCACAACAAAATCAAAAATAAATTATAATTAAGGAGGACAAATTTATGTCAGTTAGAGTATCAGTAGAAAAAGAAAGTTTAGTTAAAGCAGTAAGAAGATGTGTATCAGCACTCAATGGAAGTGCTACAGCACAGAAAATCAACTTTTTTGTTGCAAGAAATAAGCAGGGAGTGTTAAAACTTGGCATTGTTGCCAATGGTACATTTTTTGCTAATTTTCTTATGGATGTTGAAGCAATAGGAGCAGAGGGAGAGATTAGTGTTAATCTTTCAAAGGATATCCTTACTGTTGTTAATGCCGTAGCTCCTTTGGGAGAAGAAGTTGAACTTTCATTTGAGGATTCAAGGGTTGGCGTATCATGCGGACAGGGAACTGCATATGTTAATTACATCAATGATGATGGTAAGATGCCAGAAATTCCACCTATGATTCCTCTTGGAAGCATTACTTTAAGCATTGCTGACTTCAAGAAAGGAATCAACAGTGTAATGCACGCTGTTGACCCGCACGAAAAGGCACATGCCTATGGATGGAATAACTGTATCGGTATGAATCCTGTCACAAACGAGTCAGGTTCAAAGCTCCAGTTAATCGGCAGTTCTGGTGCAGCTATTGCAAGCAGTACAGTAGATGTTGCAAAGAGTACTATTAAGGGAGAAATTCCGGCTCTTACTGTTCCATCTGATTCATTAAATTCAATAGCATCAAATCTCGATGGTGAGAAGGTGTCTGTTAATATAATGGCAAAAAAATCAGATAATCTTGCGGAAGCAGCACAGCCTACAGCTCTTATTATAATGGATGGGGAAGGTGCAAGTTATATTGTATTCCTTTTACAGCAGAAGTATCCAGTTGAAGTCGTTAATAATATTAACGATTATGCAAAGGGAGCTGAATTTAAGGTAACAGCCAAGAAAGCTGACCTTATAAATGCAATAAAGGTTGCTAATATTCAGAAGGCAGATGCAAAGATAAAGTTGGGTGTAGGTATCAGCGTTAATGATGGTAAGTTAAGAATTGACTCTTTCAATTCTGAAAACTATGCTGATGTTGATTCTACATTTAGCGGAGTAATGGACAGGACTGTTCTTGCACCATACTTCCTTGAAAGATCTATTTGTGTCGCAGGTGATGATATTACTTTGCTTACTAATTCAAAAACAGGCAGGGTAGGAGAAAACTGCTCTCATGTATTTATCATAAGGGGAGAAAACTGCCAGACATTACTTGTACCAATAGATACCGCCGCTGTAGAAGAGTCTCTTAGAAAAGCTACGGAAAAGGCAAAGAAGGCTGCAAAGGCTAAGAAAGAAGAAGAGAACAATCTTGAAGGTATAGAAGATTAATTAACTTCTGTAACTGCATAGTACTTTAACTTAATGAGTGTTGGATAGCGAAATGCTATCTGACACTCTTTTTTTTGTGCTCTTTTCCCTAATAATTAAGAAAAAAATAAAATAATGTCTTTTTATGTAAATATTTATATCTAAAAGTATTGACTTAAAATTGCGTGGGAGTGAAAATATCATCAAAAGAAAAATTTCCAAATAATAGGAGGGAAAATTGATGAAAAGAAATACGCTTAAGAAGCTTGGTGCTTCGGCAGCCGCAGCTTTAACAGGAGTGTTTGCAGCGGCTTCAAATCAGCTGGTTGCATTTGCTGGTGTAAATGCATCGGAAACTCTGCAAAAAATGAAGAATGGAAGTTCTGATGGTGGTACATTCAAAGATGTGCTTTCTAAATTGTTTACAGTGGGTACAGATTTGTACACAGTTATTATTACAATAAGTCTTGTTTGTTTTGTTATTTCATTGGCTGTATTGGGAATTTCATTGGCTATGAATAAAAACCCACAGAAGAGAGAAGAAAACAAGAGTCATCTTTTTACTATTGCTATAGCCTGCTGCATCGTATTCGGAGCACCAACTTTGGTATTGCTCGTAGTGGGTATTGTACAGAGTATTTAACTAGGTTGTAGATTGGAGTAAGACATGTTTTTTAGATTTATTGCATTAGATTCTGACAATCCTTGGGATTATCTTGGAATGACAAGTGTTATCAGCGACGATAACAAAGGATGGCAGGCTTTCCTTGGACTTGCTCAGGATTGGTATACTTTATGTACAACAATTGGTTTGATAGGGGTAGTGATAAATCTTATAGTTATTGCGACTATGATGGCTGCGGCAAAGAACGCAAATAAAAGAGCTGCCTTAAAAGAGGGAATTGTGTCAAAATTACTGGCATTTTGTGTACTATTTGCGTTAATGACAATTTTAGGCATTGTAGTAACAATCGTTAAAGCAGTTTTGGAATAAGTAATAAGAACCACCTGTAAAAATACGGGTGGTTTTTATGAATAAAAAGAAGATGGACTTTGAAGAGAGTCTGAAAAAAAATTACTACTATATTATATAAGGAGAATAAAAATAACATATGGCTGGTATTCATGAGGTTCCTTCGGAATTTAAAGATGAAGAGAAGTGGCTGCTGTTTTTTTCAAAGCGTACTCTCATAATTGGCGTGATTATGGTGTTAATTACCCTTGTTTTATCCAAAATTACAGGTCTGTTTCATGCAACATGGCTTGGTTTTGGTATTGGCCTTATATGTACTGTTGCGTTTGTTGTGACATCCATGATAATGATTCCCACTACTGAATACATGAGAGGTGGAGGTCTGACAGTTGATAAATGGCTTTTAAGAAGATTTTTCCATAAGAAAAATATGGGGATTTATGCAAAACACTACAATAGTGATGAAGACCAGATTATTGAGAATGAACGCAAGAGACAGGAACTACTGCGTGAAGAAGAGGAGGAGGAATAAAAATCAATGAGCTTACATTCAATAGCGGGCATAATGCAGGTTATTGCAGTTTGTGTAGTATTGATAACTGCAGTGGCATGTGTATGGTTTTACTGGTTTTTTAAAGTCAGAAAGAAAAAAAGAGTACAGGAAAAACAGATTGATTATGAATCATTAAACAAATTTGATTCTTTAGACTTCTGTAAGTTTGAGGATATTAAAGATGATATGATTATTACAAATAATGGAACGAGATTTGTTGGTGTAATCAAAGCCAGAGGATTTGATTACTTTCAGTCTAAGGCTGTTGAAAGAAATAGTGCAGAAGCTGGTTATGCTACCTTTATAAATATGTTGTCAGAGCCTACCACTTTTAGACAGTATACTAAAGCGGTTGATCTTGATGGTGTAAGGGATAATTATAAAGCAGCGTATGACAGAGTTGAACAGACATTATTTAATTTAAGTGATGATTTTAACAGACTTACAGAACAGTATTACAACTTAAAAGAAAATAATGCAATCAGTGAAGAAACAGAGTATGAGATTCTTAATCAGTGTGAGGAAATTGCTGCACGTATAGATGTATATAACTACAGGAGATTACATCTTGCTGATAATCTGGATTACATAGACCAGACTTCAAAGATAACATCGCCCGAGAAAATTCAGACATATGTTTTTGATTGGGAATATAATCCGCTGCTTGGAGTAACGGACCTTTCAGATGAGGAAATTCATAAGAGAGCAGTTACGGAATTAAAAAGAAAAGCTGACAGTTATATTCATGCATTGGGAAATGCAGGCGTAAGGGCATCAAGAGTACATACACCTGAACTTCTGCAGATGTTCAGGAGACATTATCATCCTGTAACAGCTAATGTTTTTACACAGAAAGATTTTGAATCGAGCAATTACTATGATGAAATTACAGCATCATCCGGCATGAAAGAATCTGACTATGAGCTTGCAGAGGAACAGGGTGTGTTAGAGCAGGTACTGGATCAGAAAGATAAGATTTACAATAACATGGTAGAGAGCGGTGTTGATTCTGATGTGGCTGAAAAGATTACTGATACATATGATATTGAAGCACTTGGTGCTGCTAAGGCAGAAGAAGAAGGTGTTAATGTAAATGTCATGACAGGTGATTCTATTGAAGATAGAAAGAAAGAAATCTTGCGAAATAAGTTTGAAGAATCTGAAAAACAGAGATTAAAAGCTGAAAAAGAACGTAAGGATAAAGAAAAACGTCAGAAGGCTGTTACTGGTAAATCACCTGAGAAAAAACAAGTGGAAGATCATATATATACAGGTCTTGATTTTGATTTGCCAGATATTGATATTAAATAAAGAGGAGGAATAGCTAAACATGAAATATGTATATATCGGTGTTCTTGCTGTACTGCTTCTTGCAATGATTGGAATAGTAATTGAATTTCTGGTGATCAGGGGAAAACAGAAAAAACAGAAGCAGGAAAAGCAAAAGAATTCTAGTACAGTTAAAGATAAAGGAAAAAAGAAAAAAGGGAAAAAAGGTAAAGAAGCAGAAGAAATTCCTGAAAACGATGACATAAATATTTTGTCAAAGGAAATTGATATAATTGACTATATGTCTTCAACCAGGAAAAATGCAAGAGATTTATGCGCACCAGATGGAGTTGATACATCTGCATTATCTTACATTGTAATAAATGACGGTGGAAGAGATGTATATGAATGTGCGTTATATGCAGATAAACTTCCTAAGAGAAGTATGTTCGGTTCTACATATGCAGAACTTTTTAACTTTCCTAATACAACTACATCAGTATTTATTAATCCGTTGACACAGGCAGAGGCTGAAAAACTTCTTGATAAACGAGTTAATGCACTGGAATCAGAGGAGATTGCTGCAAGAAAGTCAACTAATACTAACAGAATAAGAAAAATGAGTGCTAAGATAGCTGAAGGCGAGCAGTGGTCAAAGATGATTGAAGCTGGGTTAAACAGCCTTTACAAAGTAGCATTTATGTTTGTTGTTCATGCTAATAGTCTTGATGAATTAAATGATGCCGTTGCCAGGTTATATTCACTTGCAAAAGAAAAAACAATTGACTTAGTGTCATGCTATGGAGCACAGTCAGAGGGAATTTTAGCAGCTGCACCGCTTAATCAGATGATGAAAGTTGGAAAAGGCCCTTTTAAGGATTCGATTGTAAAGTATCACATAATGGATAAGAACTCTTTAGCAGATATTTTCAATCATACTGAATCATTTTTCTCTCATAGAAATGGAATTTTAGGGGGAAGAAATATTTACACAAGACAGCCAATTTTGATTGATCCATATGATAAATCACATTCCGGTTATAACATGTGTATTTCGGGAATCACTGGTGCTGGTAAATCTGCCGGACTTAAGATGTATCTTTCAAGATGGATGGAAGTCTTTGGGTTCAGGGTTGCCGTCATAGATTACGATTCGCCTAATGGTTCAGAAGGTGAATATGTACCGCTTGTCCGAACAGAGGGAGGTGTAGTATTCCAGCTTAAGCACAATTCAGATAATATTCTGAACATTTTCGACATAGATACCGAGTTAGAATATATACCAAGCATGAAGACCGAGGTTGTAAAACTCAACCTAATGGAAAAATGTGCGGATTGTACAAATATAATCATTTCCATGATTAAAGATGGAAGTGAAATTAATGACTTTAAAACCAGCGTACATTTAAAGAACATTGTGTCTGATACTGTATTTGAGCTTTATGATGAAAGAGGTATTAAAGAAGGCGTACCGGATTCTTTGTATGAAGACGGTCAGACATATGTAAATGGACAAATTATGGCAGGTAAAGTCCGAAAAGAAATGCCTACATTGCATGATTTCTTTATCAAGCTTCTTAGTAAAAGAAGATTTAATACAGATACACAGAAGGAAGATGCGTTTTCAGTTGCTATTGCAGGTATACAGCCATATATCAAAGAATGTTATTATTCAGAAAAGAGTATAGGTGAATATACAAGCGAAGCATACGAAAATATGGCAGTAGATGAGAATGGCTTCAAATATGCAGTAATAGATGGTCAGAGAGAAAGGGTATATGCTGTTAGGGGTATCAGACCATATTTTGATGGACAGTCTACACTTAGGGTTACTCCTGAAACAGAGTGCATGGATATTGATATTTCTCAGCTTCCAAAAGATGATAAGCGAATTGCCCAGCAGGTTGCATGTAACTTTGCTAATGAATTCTTTATCAAGAAGAATTCTAATAATCCGAATAAGTTACAGAAAACAGCTCTTGTTATTGATGAGTTTCATAATACATTTGAGTATTATGAAAGCCGAAAGTTTATAGAGAGTATGTACAGACAGGCTCGAAAGCGTTTTGTATGTGTAATCACAATTACACAGGCTCTTGCCGATTATAACGCATATGAAGAAACAAGAACCATTGTAAAGAACTCTGCCATGAAGATAATGTACAAGCAGGCAAGAATGGATAAAGAGTTTATTTCAGAAGTAACTCCACTGACAGAATCACAGCTTGAAACTGTTACTATGCTTGGAGGAACAGTTGACGTAAATGGTGAGATTGATAAGAGCAGAAAAGGAGAATGTTGTCTGATAGATAATGATGATACTGTAGTATTTATGAAGGTTGATTATTTGAGATCAGAAGCACCAATTTGTGAGACTGATCCGGAAGAAATTGCAAAGATGATGGGAAACAGAAGAACAGCATAAAAGGAGGGAGTGAATAATCAAGTGAATAATCATATGATGTCTAAGAAAAACTTACATTTTCTAAAGAGAATATTAATTGTTGTTACACTCTTTTTGTGCATATTTGGAACAGGTACCATTGCAATGCGGTCTAATACAACGACGGTATTTGCAGATGACGGCATAGAACAGTCAGACAAACATGGATTTGTAAATAAGGACTCCGGGATATATAAAGAAGGTGATCCAACAAGGAGCGAAAATAAACCATCTCATACTATGGATTGGGGTGAGAAACTTTTAAGAAACATCTTAAAAACTCCGGGTGAATTTTTGCTCCCTCTTGAGAATGACTGGGGAATGACACTTGATAATGTCATTTACGGAAGAATTGTAACTCCAGGAACGAATTTTTATAGTTTTGAGCTCTACAAAGGAAATCCATACGGACTTGTGGCAGCAAAGGTATACAATATTTTAAGAACCATATGTTTTGTTGGGGTTGTTATGATTTGTATGGGACAAGTAACAAAAGTAACAGTTTTTTCGTCTTCTGCAAAGGCAAGAGAAGGTGTAAAAGAATCACTGACAAAGGCTTGCTTTATTATTCCGATGTTATTTGTTATGCCTTATCTGCTTGATTTAGCTCTGTACTTAAGGGATATTATCCTCTATGTTTTCAAATATCTTTTTGGAGGAACAACTATTACTGTAGATGGTACAGAGTACGGTGTTAGTGCAGGATTATCTACAACATTTGCTGCTTTAAGTGAAGAAAGCTGGATTTGGGCATTAGTGTTTTCAGCATCAACATTTCTTGCACTTTACTTCGCATACATGTATGCGGCACTCGCAATGGGAATGGTAGTTTATTTCAGTATTTTCCCGGTTTCATGTGTAATGTCTTACACAGATAAGAATGTGCTTAATAACTGGGTAAAAAATGTTACTGCTGTAATACTGGTTCCTTGTATTGACGCATTTTTGTTAAATATTCCTGTTGATATGTATAGGATAGTGTCGTCGCAGGGATACCAAATTCTTGCCGGAGTATTAACCCTGATAACATGCATGTGTATTATGACAACAAGAAAGGCTGTGGCAAACACTCTTGGTCTTAATTTGGGTGGTATTGGTGCATTTGCTGGTGCTGCTGTGGGAGCTATGGCTCTTGCAAGAAGTGCAGGAATGCTTGGAAAATCTCTTCATGATTCTGTTGAGCATAGAAGAAATGCAAAGGCTATGCGTGAAGAAGCTGATATGTTAGACAGTCTTGACGGAGAAGACGCAGCAGCACAGAATCTTTTCAACAAAGATATGAGTGCCGGTCTTGGAAGTCCATATGGAGATGAGGAATCCGAACAGAATGGTGATAATGATGGCATGAATGGTAATAACGGCGAAGTATTTGGTGACAGTGCTATCGGTGCAGGTGCCGGAGCAGCGGCGATTCTTGGCGGTGGCGGCTCAGGTGGCGGCGGAAAGTCCGGGGGAGCAGATTTCGGTGCTCAGGCAAAATACGCAAATCTTGGCCTTGAACAAGAAAATAACCAGAGTCAGGAAGAAATTAATAATCAGAAAGCAGCTCTTGAGGCTGCCAGAGGTCAGCTTAATTCTGGTGCAGAACTTTCACCAGAGGAAAAGACGCAGTACCAGCAGGATATCATGAGTGCTCAAAGCAATATACGTCAGTCAGAGGGTGCTATTGCAACTAACAGAGCACAAATGACAGATAATAATATGTCAGCAATGGAGCGTCAGGCTCAGCTTAATGCCGCAAGACAGAGAGTAATTGACAGTGCAGCTAATATTAACAACATGAATAATATGGCTTTCAGTGGTATGTCAAACAAGAGAAGGGCAGAACTTTTAAGACAAAGTGCAAAGAGAGAGAACAGAAGGGCTGTTGCTTCATTTGCAGGTGCCGGTCTTGGTGCTGTTACAGGAGCAAGTGCAGGTCTGTTCCTCGGACCTATGGCTACAGCTGCAATGACAGCTGGTGGTGCAGCTCTTGGAAATGCTGCAGGACATGGTATTGTTAATGCCGGTTATGCAGTAAATAACACAGCACATAATTTTGTTAATAATACTTCGGCTGGAAGATTTGCGGCTGCAGGGTTTAAGGCAGGTGTCAACACTGTCGTATCAGGTGTGGTAAATTCACCTCAGTATGGCGGTGGTGTGAGATCGACAGTCAGAACAGTTGAAAAAGGTTATGATATGGCTCAGCGTGGAACAGCGTTTGTTAAGAACAGTATGGATAATGCTGCAAATGGCATGAATGCATATTCTGAGAAACTTGAAAATTCTACAAGAGATGCAATTAATAGCGGAATTTAACAGAGAGGAGAAACAGCATGTCTTTGGTGGGTGATAGGATAAAAGAAGAACTAAAGAAAAGAACCAAAACCAAAGTGAAAAAAATCTTAACAGGTGTTGGACCTACCCTGTTTTTTGTGACAATTTGCGTAGGCGTACTGTTTGCACTTATCTCCCTTGTAACAGGAATTATTTCGCAGGTTTTTAGCCCGTTTACAAATAAGTATCAGAAAGATGCTGCTTATACGCAGATTTCTTCGTATGGCGGTGCTTATAAGGCACTTACAGATGGAATACTCGATCTTGAGGAAAACGGTGCAAATTATGCAACAATATTTCAGGCATTTAGTTATGAAGCTGCCAGCTACGATTCAGTTGGCAGTTATATAACTATTCCTGATATATCTGTAGATGATTATGAGGCATATGCAGATAATGCTAATACAGGAAATAAAGACGTATCAGGAAGTCAGGTAACATCTAAAATTGACTGGAACATGTCAAGTTTTACATATCAGTATAGAACACACTGGCAGTATCTTCTTGCGATAGCAACTGTAAAGCAGTTTGAAGATAATGATGCCATGGAAAAACAGATAGAACTTATTGCAGATAATCTGGATGAAGATGGAAAGGTGCAGAATGCGGACAAAATAGCTTATAACCTGGTCAGTGCTGATGATATCGAGGAGGCATATAATGCCTTGGCTGATGCGGGAATGGAAACAAAGGTTAACTATTTTACACCTTATATATCCGATGAAATATTCAAATGGGTGTTTAATAACGGCATAGGGGGTGTGGATTTTACAACGTCTAAAGGACTTACATCTAACTCCAGCAGGTCAACAATAGGACCTGTTTCATATCTGTATGCATTGCAGTATAAGTTTAAAGAAAGTGACCAGACACAGATAGATTCAAGTCCGTCAAGTAACTTCCCTTACTCTGCGTATTGTTATCCGGCATGGAATAATACACCTAGAGCATCAGGCGGAACATACAGGGGTGCAAAAGACAGATACATGGCGGGAACCGGAAATATAGCGTCAAATATGACCTATTCCAGTGATTATACATATCTTTCTAATAATCCTTATGACAGGGGAGATTTAAAGGGTGATTATTCTTATGTTTATTACGATGGAAAGGTATACCCGGTCTGCCTTGTTAAAGATGCTTCTAACTGGCTGTGTAAATGGTCTGATTTTGAGTATGTTAAAGTAAAAGATGATGAAAATAACACTCATTACGAATTAGTAAGCTATAAAAAGACATACCGGATTAAGGAACTTGAAAAGGTATGGGAAAACATGGGAATTGATAAATCCCTTTATGATTTTATTTTTGAAATTATGAATCAGATAGAAAGCATTGTAGGTGGTAACACCAGTGCAGAGTTTTCTAAGGCATACTCGTATTATTATGATAGTGGAGAGGAATTATCATTTACATACAAGAATCCTTCATACTATCAGGGAACTATAAATGAAGATGATAAGGAATTCAGAAACAGTGCTGCATATGCAAAGGTTCTTTCATCAACAGCAACATCGGGTGGTAATCTTACACAGGATTTGATGGATATTTATAATTCACAGGATATTGATTATCAGCCAAGTGTAAAAACTGGGGTAGAAACGGCAAATGCACTGTATAATGATAGAATGTGTTATCAGCCACCTCATTATCAGACAGGAAGTACCACTGATTATGATGTATACGGATTCTTTGCCGGATTATGGTCGAATGCTAAGGGGCACAGTTATTATTCACCTAAAATAACTGTAGCCGGTAATCAGATAGAAGGTTTTGGTACAGATGTCAAGGACTCTTATGGTGCGACAGCAAATGGCTTCGCATTAAATGAAAAACTGGGACTTTGCGGCTCTGGATTTGTCAATTTCATTCTAAAGATGTCAATAATGCAGCATACAGCCGATTTGAACAGTAAAAGCGGAGACCCGTACCCTGGTAAAACAGCTGTATCAATGAGGGATATATACGACAGCTCTAATTATAAGTTTACAAACACAAGTGAGCTTGTGATCGGAGATATCGGACTGTTATCTCTTAGCTGGGGAAGTAATCTGTTTGAAGATGAGGAGAATAATGTAATAGGTTATTATGCAGGATTGGAAGGAGGAAAGCATATATTCTATGCCCTTATAAGTCCGAAGAATCCATATAGCGAGGCCTATAACGGAAGTGACAGTAATACAGGAACTTCTTATGTTCAGAAGATAGCACTTGAAGACAGTTCAAAATATACAAAGGTAGAGCTTAAGTATTTCTGCAGATATTATTATGGTCATACAAGAGAGAATGGTAATGCCAGTTCATTAGGCCATGTAAAAGCCGTAAAAGAGTATTCGGGCATTGGCGGTTCAGCTGCTATGCTTCAGATGTATAACATTTATGTAAATGTTAAAACAATGATAAGCGGATATGTTGATTCAACAGCAATTAAGAATTCTGCATCAAATACATTTGCTAACTGTGATATATCAAGACAGGACGAAATAGTGCAGATGCTTATGCAACAGTCGCCGTACCTTTATGGAGACAGGACGGAAGAGGTTTATAGGCATGTTACGGCAGGTGTATTGCAAAATGGTCAGGGTGATGATGGTTATTGCGGTATTGACTTTGATGAGGAACGGTATAAGAGTACATATCAGAAACTTACGGATGGTGATATGAAACTTCCAATCCATCTTGAGGATGGTATGTATGGCGTAATAACGTCATGGTACGGCTGGCGAGATTATCCATTGTCAGATGTTCATCAGGACGAATTTCATAAGGGAATGGACTTGTGGGCAAGTACCGGAGATTCTACTCCGCTTTATGCTCTTACAGGCGGAACAGTTTATGCGATAGGATTAAACCCTAGTGATTCACGCGGAATGTATATAATTATTGATTATGGCGAAGGAGTTAAGTCAACTTATATGCACATGTGCAGAGTTCTTGTTCCCGAAGGTGATGTGGTTGATTCCAATACGATTGTAGGTTACATGGGAACGACGGGAGCATCGACCGGTGTTCATTGTCATTTGCAGTTATCAGATGGTGAAGTACATGAGGGTACAGAATTATATACACATCCGGAATATGGTGGAAGACCTGATGATAATTACGCATGTAAGGAAACTGTTGATCCTTACCTTTACTTCCCAGAATTAGACGACTGGCCATTAACAGGTGATTTGGAAGGAACAAGACCTGATATATCAAGAGATGATAGCGATTAACAGAAATGGAGAATGATATGAATAGAGCGGACAAGGAAAGAGAGCAGCAGTTAAATAAACTGAAGCTGATACTTGTTGTTGCGTTTGTTGTATGTGTTATTGCCACTATATGTGTTTTAGTGGCAATGCTCACATACAAAAAGAGCGATGACGGGCAGAATGTGGAGGATTATGCATCTTCCCTTCTTGAAAATGATACCAGGTCAGATGCAAAACTGACATATGGTGGTGATACAAGTGTGTTTGAGCAGCTAAATAATGTTGTTACCGGATATCTCAACTGTTTTGAAAAAGGACAGTTCAGCCTTATGTGGGAAAAGTGGGATGAAAGCCTGCTTGAATATTATGGATACAGCTATGATGAAGAAAGCTTTGCAAAAGAGTACCAGAAATTAAGAAAATCCCTTCACGCGGACCCAAAGGACAGCTCACATGCTTCTACGGCATACAATGCAGTAACATACTTTGATTATGGGCAGTATTACCTGTTTGTGTTTAAGTGGGTTCACTCATATTACGATGATGCCGGTAAACTTGTATCTACAGCAGATGAATACACTTATACGATAACAAAGTATGAAAATGACGGAAAGACTTATTACAGACTTCTTGATTTCAATATTCAGGATGTAGGAGCACAGTCCGGCAGATTTACAAATAAGAGAGCTACAGATAAGGGATATGGAAAAGAAGTATCACCGGGAATATTCCTCCCATCAGAGTCAGCGGGTACGCAGCAATCCACAGAAAAATAGCGGTTTTGAGTTTATGAAAAATTCATATTTGAGGTATTGATTATAAAATCTAAAAATCGTATATTGAATTTAGTATCAGAAATAATCTTGATACAAGCTACAGAGAGGATATAAAGATGTCTATGAATATGGAGCAGAAGATTTTAGACGCAATGCTACAGAAAGCTATCGAAAATAAGAAAAAGGTTGATATCAGAATTACTGATAAGAAAACTGATCTTGATTGTCTTATAAGTGTTGTTCTTTCAAAGGCAGCATTTAATAGTGAGACAGGCTCAAATCATGTTTCATTAGAAGGTGAAGATGGTTTATCACTTGGATTCTTTTTTGATTCAGTAAGCAGAAATGATAATGCAGAGTGTAAATTTTACATCGAATCAGATACAGTAATTATAACTGTAATCATAAAGTAGTATTTGTGTAAAAGAAGAGGACGACTGACAGCTGTAAATCAGCTTGTTGGCCGTCCTTTTTAATATTAATTATAGAAAAAACAGAGATAAACGTATCCAGAAGTTGTGCCTGTAGCAATTCCAATGGAAATTGTAGAGGCATTTAGTACCGCATGTCTTTGGGCGAGCATATTCTGAACACTTGAACATATTGATTTTTCTGATTCTCTCGAAGTCATACATGTTGCAAGGGAAGCAGAATTGTTTGTGTTCTGACCTATAAAGCGGTTCTCTGCTGCCATTCTAGCAGCATAGATGTTTGCATCCTCTGCATATGTGCTGCTCTGTGAGACAGGAGAAAGACCGCTGTTTAGCCTCATGGTGTTGATGGTGTCCATAACAGCTTTAATGTAAGTGTCAGTGACTGTTTTATAACCGCCATCAGGATAATCAAGTGAATTGGCTGTATTAGGTGTATCAGGAATGTATGTATTGTTTCCTGGGTTTGATACCTGACCTGAATTTTCATTGCTGTATGCCGGAGCTGATTCTACATTGTGCTCAATTACAGGTTCTTTATCGGAAGAATCTTCGCTAGAGCTGTCAGAATCACTCTGAGTAGTGTTTTTTGTAACTGTATTTGTAACGGTTTCTGTCTGAATGATTGTATCTGTTGTTCTTAAACTGTCTGCAAAATTATACTGGGTGCAGCCTGTAAGCAGAAGAGATAGAGCAAGAGGTGTAAGCCAGTATCCGTATTTAGTGTGTAGTATCTTGTGTCTCATGCGTTTATTTTCACTCCTCGTTAATATAAGTTAATATAAAAAGATGTTAATGTGTGCCAATACCTGTCCTTACGGATATATAGTATCTTTAATTAGTATTTACATTACCGGTGTCTGAGATATCTGTACTGTCAGATTCGTGTTCTTCATCGATAATGATGTCTGGAGCATTCCTGTGAGATTCGTTTACAAAATCAGCTTTTTTTTGTGCAGCTTCTTTCTCAAGAATAGCATTTTGTCTGTCAAATTCTGCTTTTGCCTTGAGTGCCCTGGTAGATTCTGCTCTCTTATCAAGCAGTATGATAAGAAGTACAAGGTAGACGAAAATAATAAGGGCATTACCTTCAGTGGCAGGAATGAATACCTGTAGATTATCGTAAGTAAGCTCTTCCAGAGATTGCTTGCTCAGCTCCTTTCTTATTTCCTCTTTAGAAATGATACCCACAAAACTTGAACCGTCTATTTTGGTGCCAATGGCAAACTGTTTTTCATTTGCAGATAGAGAAATCATAAAGATAATTCCGACCAGAGTAACAGCAGTAAGAACAGCTATTATAACGGTCAGAATGTTCCTTCGCTTTTTGTGGTGTATTTCGTCTATTAATCTGTACTGGCTCATGTCTGTACCGTAAAGGGCATCAAGATTAAGCCTGTATCGTTCTTTTTTACTAAGTGCCATGATTGTACCTCCCGTTATTGAATTGTATCCTGATATATTATTGAATAAAGGAAAATTTAAGTCAAGAATTGACGAAATTAATTTAAAAAAACTTAGATAATAAAAAATGCTGTTGCAACCGGAATTGCAACAGCAGAATAAAATAAAATAACAATCGAAATTTATTATCGTGGTGCCATAATAGCACATCTCTCATGTCAGTGCAAGATTAATATGAAATTGTATGGCTCTACTGTACATTGGAACCTGTCTGAAAGAGAAAATGTATCATGTTCTTAATGATTTCGCTGCCTTATCAAGTTTCTTAATTTTGTATTCAAACGAAGATTCTGTGTCAAATAGTACTTCGGAAAGAGTTTTTGCAATTGAACCAAGCATGAGCTTTATTGTTGAAAATCCCTGTTTATCCATGCTTGATTTAACTTTCTCCTTATCAGAATAATAAAACAGCAAAGCATCGTTGTAATCGTCACTGAACGCCGTTATTATGAGTTTCCTGTATAGTGTTTCGATATCGTCAGGAAATCTGGTGCACAGAGGAAGAAAGTATATATCAAAATCATGCATATCTGTTATGCTAAAGGAAGATTTGTTCACAGTATTATCAAAGCAGCCAAGAATCGTATTCAAATACTCCTCGCTGTAAGAGTCAGGCTGCACATAAGGATACAAGAAACCGACATCGGCGGGACATCCTGGAAGAGCCCGTATGCATTTGTTGGCCGCATCAAAGAAATTCTTTATGGCATTGGTAAATGAATCTCCACTATATTCATTCAGGGCAGTAGAAACAGCATATTTCATTATGTTATGTGCAAACTGGCTTTGTAACGGTTCTTCTAACATTGAATTACATCCGTCCACGGTCATAAGACTTAGAGAGCCGTTAGAAAGGGATGGGTTTACGAATATATTACCTAAATTATTATACATGTGTACATAGTGTACAAAGAGATCGTAATCTTCCCTCATATTTTTATCAGAATAAAAGACAGTCTGTGCTCCGTGTTTTGCAAGAAATCCTAAAAAATCAATTCCTGTTGATTTATAAAAAATACGCATGGCTAATGTACTGAGCGTACACGATTTATCAATGAAATCGTTAGAGTACATATTGTCTTCACGATATTCTTCAGAATCTAAATCTTCACGGTATTCTTCTATGTAATATTTAATATAATTTTTCAGGTCATCGTAGTGATTAGATTCTATAACGTAGGCAAGCGACTGAAATTCATTTGACTCAAAACAATCTTCATCAGCGACAAGCATTCCATTTTTGAAAAACTCAAAAATTTTGTCAGAAGAGATATTTGTTATAAGGTTTATGTCTAAAAATTGTGTACTGATAATGCAACACCTTTCCCCAAGATAGAATCTGCAAGTAGTATATTTTTTACCTGGGCAGATAAAAAACCTGTCACGTACTACTTTATGTTCATGTTTATAGAGAGATTTAAACAGTTTAATATAATCTGAAACAGTAAATTTGGTGGTAAATTTTACAGGAGTGAGAGTATTTAGGTCAAAATAATGCAGGTGCAGTCTTTTAGGCATTTCAAAATGTTTAAGGCTGCGCATAATCATTCTTGCGTAGATGGCTTCTAACAGGCAATCATCATTGGCAAGAAGTATGAACTCTTTCGTGGAAGCTTCGTAATAGTCTTTTACATATAAAACATTGTTCAGATACTTAATATAGCTGTCTATGAATGACGGGATATATTCTGCATCCCTGTCTGTAACTGTGATATCATCGTGACAATACTTGGATATTCTTGGAATGATATCAGGAATGTTTGTGATGAAAACATATGTATTGGCAATGGAACTAATAGGCATTACAGGCTCATGGTCTGTTACTGCCTTACTGTCGAGCTTAATAAGAGCCTGTGCCTGTGATATTGCAGGCATGATATTGTTGGCAAATGGCATCTTATATAAGGTGTAAGATAATTCATTAGGTGCAATACATAAAAGGTAAGTAAGATGGTATACCAGCATGGCATCATCGCTGTTTTCTCTTATTTCATCAAGATTGCCTATGCGGTCTAAGATATCCCTGACGTACTTATCATAAAAAGATTCCAAAGGAGCAATCAGCTTATCAAATACGTCGTCCTTTATTTCAAATAATTTTTTTTTCATATATCTGTTTTAATCCCCCTGTATGTCTGTGTATATATAACATGATGTTTTGCAGAATTGTACATATATTACATTATTTATATATTATAATACGTTATTGGAGCGTAAATGTACAAGCATTATTATTGCTGAAAAATGTTACATAAGTGTTAAATGAACTACTCACAACCGACCAATGTAGGATAGCGTTTTCTTGTTAAGTTGCGATAAGTGTAGAAAATAGGTTAAAGTCCTTGACTTAAAATTCTGTGAGGGTGACAATATTCTAAGAATATAACAATAACGGACTGATTCAGGTGTGTTCTCCTTTCTCAAATAAGAAGGCAGGAATAGCATTTCACCCGTTCATATTGGTATATGTATTCCTGCATGTGATTAACATGTTAACTTAAGCATTAAGAATAAGAAAGTGAGAAAAAGCGAATGGAGAAGATTCTTCTTGGTATAGCACTTGATGACAGTGTTTTAGATGGTGTCATAGAAGACCTTACAAAAAGAGGTGTAGAATTTGATAAGCGTAATCCTGCAACGGATAACAGACGTACAAAAGAATCCGTAATAAAGGCTCTTACTAATCCGGAGTGTGATTATACGGTGTGTATTGTTGCTGAATACCTGCAGCAGAGTAATCCTTTTACTGCAGATGATTTTGACCTTATAAGAACAGAGAATGAAAATACTCTTATTATTCCTATCATCAGGAAAGAATACATGGGTACTGATTTTATGGAAAAGCTGTATGCTATGGGTATTACGGGGGCTGTGTTTGAAACAGATGCCAACATGTCCAATATTGCCACACTTATTAAGGAGAAGGGCAGAACACGAAAAGTATGTAAGATTTATTACGGCATTGATACTTCTAACATTAAGGAAGCAGCTTCTATTAATTCTGTTGTTGATCCGGTTGCAATGATTGCATACCTTAACAATGAAGAGAATGATAAGTCACCTGTTGACAGGGCACTTGATATACAGGCTTCTGTGCCGTCCGATCAGTTTGCAATAATTATGTCTAAGGCTAATATGTCTGTAAGGAAAGCTCTTGCAGAAGATGAGAGATTCAGTCTGTATTTCCCATCGAAGACAGATGAAAAACCAAAGGAAGATAAGACAACAGGAAAAAAGAAGAAAGAACCTAAGGTAATTGTAAAAGAGGTCGAAAAAGTAGTTGAAAAAGAAGTCGTTAAGGAAGTAGTAAAGGAAGTTGTAAAACATGACGTTAAGTTTGTTGACGTATCGGAGGTTACGGGTGTTCTTAGCGTGTGTGGTGAGTCCGGAAGTACTCTTGTTGCATTAAATGTGGCAAGACAGCTTGCCTTAAAGGGAATGAAGCCTACACTTATACAGCTTCCAAATACAGAATCAGACCTTTACAAGAGACTGTCCTTTGCCAAGAATTTTGGAACAGAATATGTATCCCATATATCACAGATAGCATCAGGTGAGCAGTGTACTGATGAAAGAAACGAGTACATGGGAATTAACTTCTGCGTTCCTAATCCATACACTGACATGTGGACCGGTGATGAATGGGGTAATGAAGAAACATACAGACTTCTTCTATCTGTTCCGTCACCGAAGATTGTCGATTTTGGTTCATACTACTTATCTGACGGCTGTCTTGACCTGCTGCCATATCTTAAGCATCTTCTGGTAGTTGTAGATTCTACTGTGGCAATGGATGAGGACGACTTTACATTTATCAGAAATCTTAAAAGGGAACATCCGACCGTAAATGTATCCTATGTGGTAAATAAGTGTGATGTTATTCCTGATGATATAAAAAAATACATGGGAAGCACTCCGTCAATATCTCTTCCGGTATTTGATAATGCAGCGTTTGAAGCTGCGGGAAGTGATATTTTATATCCACAGGTAAAGGGTAACTTATCGAAGCTTTCAGAGCTGGCCGGATACGGAGCAATGGACGAAGAGGAGAACGGAAAAGAGGAAGAAATTCCGGAAGAGCCTGTAAAGCCTGAAAGGGTAAGAAAAACACGTAAGGTAAAGGCAGCTACAACAAAAGTTCATCCAAAAGTAAATAATGTAACCGTAGAGATAGGTGTGGGCGGTGTGTGTCCGGGAGTTGGAACTACACATACAGCACTTATGCTTGCATATTCACTGGCAGCAGATTACAAAGTAGCAGTAGTTGAACAGAATCACCCATATGACAGCTTCAGGGACGGTCATATTCATGCATTTGCCAATATATACCGTACACTGTATCCTGATACATATGTAAACAGCAATGTTATTCCAAGATTTACATATAAAGGACTTGATTTTTATCCTTACTGTAATTACGCACAGTTTTCAGCCAGATTCAGAGATGATTATGATTATGTTATAGTGGACTATGGAAATGAAATGTCTGATGAAAATTTCTTCCGTATGGGTAAGAGGGTTGTTGTAGCATCTGCCTCTGAGTGGAAGATAGGCGAACTGGAAAGATTCGTAAGGGAAGTGGCATTAAAGAATGACATGGTAAGCTCTATCAATTATCTTATGACTTTCATGCCTAAGAATAAGATGGGACAGGTAAGAAAGATATGCAGTGCCGGTGGTGCAACCGCAAATGTATATGAAATTCCTGTATGCCCTGACTGGGATGAGCCTACTCCGGAAATTGGCGTTATATTTAATGAGATAATGACTAACAGCCCACAGAAGAAAAAGAAATCTTTTTTAGGTTTTAGAAGAAAGTAATCTGGAAGGACACTAGAATAGAGGTATTGATGTATGGAAAATAAGCCTAAGCATATTGTGTTATATGGTTATGGTCTTGCAGATGTGGCACTTTTCTTGTCAAGGCTGTTTAATTCATGTAACAGAAAGGTGATTGTATGTGACTGCACCAGGGAACAGAATGTATATGCCTGCTTCAAGGGAAGGGATTCAGAAATGCTTCCTATTGATGTAGAAGGCATTAAATATTATTGCGGATACACTGATGAACCTGCAGATATAAAGATAGTTACAGTCGGATTTGCGGGACTATGGCATTTCGAGAATGAGTTTAATGTGTTAGTTACCGGATATTCGAGCGGGAATGTAACGAAGTGTAAGAGCATTGCTGCTAACATAGATAATTTTGTTCTCATGATTAAGGGAGCCAAGCAGGCACCTACAGGACCTAACATCAACATGGTTTCAATGCTTGACAATCCGATCGGACTGGATATCAGGGAGATATTTAGTGTAGGGAATAATGACGCTGCATCAGCAAGAGCAGAGTTTTTTGGAATAATGGAATATGAGCAGTTAACCAGGGAATACAGAGAATTTCTTAAATATGTCGCACTGGAATGTGGTGTTGATATAATATCGGTTATGCGGGTATTCAGGTAAAGGAGAAAATATACAATGGTTTTTGAGTTTAATGAGAAGAAATGGAAGAAGATTAACAGCTTTTTTGATATGGATACGTTAAAGATTGCTATAATGTACGTTGTTCTTACGGCGTTACTTTGCGTGGTATTAAGTATTACAACAAGGTCGGTACAGAACTTAAATGTATTTTTTCTGTATCTGGCAGCAGTATTATGTCTGTTTTATGTTTTTTTTAAAATGGCATTCTCAGTATATACACAGAAATACAAATGCAGAAGAAAGAGAAAGAACAGGGCAAGTCTTTTAGGCAATTCAGCAACCAGGACTGTTCTGAATAAGCGCGTTAAGAATAACTTAATAGATGCTTATTCATATGTAAAAATGATTCAAAACGGAGTAATAGAGTATAAGGATGTTAAGGTTGACAGTTACTTTGGCCAGAGTCTTAAATCTTTGGGAATGGGATATTACCACAGTGAAATAACTGCACACATCAAAAAGGTAAAATCCGTAAAGGTTATGAAGAACAGCGTTATTATTAACGGTGATATTGAAGTAACTGAACTTATACTTAAGAAAATTGTACTTAATAATCTTCCGAATGAAGCAGAACAGATAAAGGATACAAAGCATTGTGAAAGCTATGCCATCCCTCTTGTATTCGGAGAAGGAACTGAATTTCTGGAAAGCATCATGGAAATTGCTGCGTAAAATAAAAACTGCTACCTTTCGGTAGCAGCCACAACAAAAATCAAAGCTAAATTAACAAGAGTTAATTCATGCCACCCTTAGTATAAGCCAAGGGGATTTATCAGTCAATGAAAATTTTAACTGGTAAAACTTGACATATCTGTATTGCTGTATTAATATATCACCATAAATTATATTATTTTTTACGACTGCCCAGGCAGTAACTAAATAAAGTTGTTTTTGTTCTGCCAGATAATGGTTTGTCGTAAAGTTGTGTTTTATATTGCGTTTATTAAAAGTTATTTCTGGCAATCAGAAATAACTTTATTTTTTGCTCAAAGGATTCGGTACTTAACGGGTAGTTGTAGAAATTCATGGGAAATGTATGGATTAGGAGGATGCAGCTATGGAGAACGCGTTAGGTAAGAGAATCAGAAGAACAAAGGAAGAACTTGAACATGATGAGTCTAAGGTTTGTCATATCGACAAATTAACCTATGAGCAGGTAAGCAGGGTTCCAGTAAAGGGTGAGATATTTATCCTTAATGAAAGGTTTAAAATGAGCAAAAAAGGTGCGGAAAGAATGACCGCTGAAAGAAGGGGATGTTTCAGGGTGATAGATGATACACATAAGAGGCTTCTTATATGTGAAGAGTACAGAAAGGAAGGAATCACAAGGATTGTTTCTTTCCCACGTAATGATTTCTATGCAGGAATCATGCATGTAAAGGTTGTTGACAGGGTTTACTATTCATCAGGAAAAAATGGTTTATCATGGGAGCAGCTTGCCGTTGAGAATTTTTAATTAAAAAAATAATTATTAAGCCAGTAAACATCGGGGTTTACTGGCTTTTTTTAGGATTTGAGACAGCTCTTGTCCTTGCATTAAAATTTCAGGAAATATATCATCTGATTAATATAAACGTACAGAAGGGAGCTAAGTATATTATGGATCTGTCTTTTTTTGACACAGGAGTATGCAGTGAATGCGGCAGACCTGTCAGTTTGTCAGATAAGAACTACGAAGAGAGAGATGGAAAATATATATGCTCTGATTGCATGGATACACCTTTTGAAGAAACGGACTGTATAAATCAGTTGAGACCAAAGCAGATATATGAAATGCTTAATAAAAAGGTGTACGGGCAGGACAGGGCAAAGATAATTCTAAGTAATGCCGGTTACCTGCATTTAAAAAGAATATCCGGAGAGATAGAGGGTATTGATAAGTCAAATGTAATGCTTGTTGGTAAGAGTGGTTCAGGAAAAACATTTCTTGTAAAAACCCTGGCAAATATACTTGGAGTACCATTTGTCAGCATATCCGCAACATCACTTACGGAAAACGGATATGTAGGAGCTGACGTGGAGAGCTGCATAAGAAGGCTTGTTGATGCTACAGGTAACAGGAAGATGGCTGAAAAAGGAATCATTTTCATAGATGAGATAGATAAGCTGTCAGCCAATTCAAGCCGGACAGCATCGGGGTCAGTTGTAATTGGAAGGGAAGGTGTACAGCAGGCATTACTGAAACTAATTGAGGGCGACAAGGTATCTGTATCTGAAGGAAGCCACACACTTATTAATACATCAAATATTTTGTTTATATGTGCCGGAGCGTTTGACGGGATTGAAAATATAATTGAAAAAAGACAGTCCCGTAACAATTCCATGGGATTCATGGGTAGTGTTGAAAGAGAAGTATCTGACATTAGGAACCTGACAAATGACGACCTTTTTGAATATGGAATGATGCGGGAGTTTATAGGAAGGTTTCCTAACCTGGTTGTTACGGATGATGTGGACGAAGATTTCTTATGCCATGTGCTCTGCATGGAGGACAGCGTACTGGAACAGTACAGAAAAATCTTTGCGAACGAAGATGTAGAGATTGTGGTTAATGGTGAGCTTCTACATTATATAGCACATCAGGCAGTTGCAATGAAAACAGGCTGCAGGGGTTTAAGAAGTGTATGCGATCAGCTGTTTGAAAAGGCATTATTTAACATTGATGAGATTAAAGGTAAGAAAATACTTATACAGGGAGGTGAAGGCAATCATGAGTATATTTTATTGGAACAACAAAAATGTAAGGCAAGGGCGAGAGGATGAAATGGACGCTGCCGAGTGGCTTGTATACAGGTATAAGGGAACGGAACATGTCAGAATGGCATTTGATGCAAAATTTGCGTGGGAAGAAATGCCAAACAGATTGAGAAAAGAATACAATTACAGCTTCAGGGCTTTTCAGAGAGAAGCCAGAGTTACATTCTGCCTTACTGTTGTACTTACTGTTGTTTTTACTCTTATTATGGGGTATCTCGTACTAAAAATTTTTTCAACAAATTTTTAAAAATCTATTGACTTAAAATGCTGACTGTTTGAAACTATACTAAGCAGGAAATTAATGTTTAGGAGTAATAAAATGGGTACTAGGATAAGAAAAATAATTTTACTGTTAATGGCCATACTTACCGTTACATGTTTTATACCTGTAGCTGTTATGGCAGAGGAAAATTCATCGAAGTCGTCCGAAGAACTTGAACAGAAAGCGAATGATAATGCTGAGACTGCTGCAGATAACATGGATGATTTTTCAAACAATGCCATGAATAAGGTGGTTAGCGGGGCAAAGAAAGGAATTGCAGCGAATTCAAGTGGAAGAGCTGTTGCTGCTAATGTCTTGAGAACATTCTACAAGACCTATCTTGCCATTAAGCAGACGGCAGCAGTTATAATTACAGTTTCGATTTTTATTGGTACTCTAATTTTTGTAATATGCCGTAAGAACAAGAAAAGAAGAAGATTCGGTTTGTACGGTTTTATTATCGCAGTTCCGCTTATTATTCTTGCTATTGTGTATGGGATAGGTATACTTAATGGAATCTATCTTAGTACAGCAGGGGTGACATGCGATACTACTCCGATGTATGACAGCGTGGTGAGCCGCTATCAGGCTTTTACAGCTACGGGAGGCTCATGGTTTGTCAGACTTATGGATTCTTTCTTTATTACATATAAGGGAATCAAGTCAATGGTGCCAGTGCTTATACTTATATTTGTTACAATGGGATTATTCCGTATATATCTGTGTAAGTATGACAGGAATAAGAGAGATGTCGGTTTATATGGCTACTGCATCGGTATGCCGGTTGCACTTATTCTGGTAAGCATCGGCGTGGAGGTTATCAGCAAGGTATTTATTTAACAGGCATTCATAAGAGGAATGCAGAAGGAGGTTGGACATAGGTCCTGATAGAAATTATGGAAGAGAAGATTGAAAAAGTAGTGGATTATGAAGGTCTTTTTGGTACAGTTGACCATGAGAAAGAAGAAATCGTTGAGGGAGAGCTTCAGGAAGCGGGAGAACTTACCAACATAACACTGGATACTATTGAGAAGTATCGTAAAATTGAAAAAAATAAGATGAAGGTTAATATAGCATTTACCGGGTTATCTACAAGAAATAATGCTTTTGCTATGGAGAATGGCGTTAAGATCATCTTAAGATATCCGGCAATGTCTCATGAAATAAAACAGAGACTTGCAAATGGTACCGTTGATGCATTAAAACTCTTAATCAAGGGTGTTGATGTAATGGTAACAGGAGTAAGCCTTAATGGTTCTGTTCCTGTTGTTTATGTGAGCTGCAATAGGATAAAGGATTTAAAAAAAGAAGCCGGAAAAGAGGCTCTTGCAACAATGATCAACAATCATGATCTGACACCTGTAAGAGCTGTCATAATAAGGCTGGATAAGGGCAGCAGAAATGTTCTTCTTGACATTGGAGGACTTGGAATTAAGGGAACCTGCAGACTTGCAGACTGGACGGACGCACCTATGACAGAGGTCATGATGGATGCAATCAAGCCCGGTTCGGAAGTAATGGTTAAGGTTGTCGGCAGGGGAAAGAGTATCGTTAAGAGAGATGGACAGATGGATAAGATAAATTCAGGGGCATATAAGTGTGTACGCCGTTCATATGAAGACCCATTTAAGGATTTATCCAAGACTTATCCTGTCGGTACAGTTGCTGTGGCAAAACTTGTCAAGATTCAGGGAAATATGTGTTTCATGCAGATTAACGGTTTTGACAGGGTACACATCATGTGCTTTAATCCGTGGGAAAGAGATAAGGGGCATGAGAACGAAACTGGCATTACAAAAATGATAGTAGGACATGTATATTCTGTCAAAGTCACAGATTGTGACGAAGTAAGGAGAAGATTCAGGGGAAAAGTGCTTCGTGAGCATCCTACTCTTACTGATAAAAAACTTGAGAGCTTTATCGAATATAAGGAACAGGAAACAGGCGGCATCATAAAGGCTTCCGCATCAGCTAAGGATGATAAGGGAGGTAATGAGTAATTATGAATATTGCAGAGTACGCAGATGACTGGATGAAGGGTTTAAATCCTCTTCAAAAAGCAGCATACCATAATCAGTATCTTTTAACACAAAAGAGTGCATATACATATCATGATGGAGACCGCTATGCCCTGACAGGTTCCAGCGACCTTACAACATCATACGGAGTTATAGAATCAAGACTCATGCAGGGAGAAATTGCAGCTAGTGACTTTTTTATTGCGTATGCAGTAACAATGGCTGGAGCATCAGACCTGGAAATGATAATTACTTATATGAACTGGATGCACAGATTATATCCTGATAAGGTAATTCCTTATAATCTGTCAACTACAAGTCTCAGATCACGACTTGACAAGCTGTCTAAAGCCGGTGTTATAAGATCATTTAACATAATCAGCAATGATAAGAAAAAGGGACTGTTTTACGGCATATCGGAGCTTGGAGCAAAGGCTATAAGAAGAAGACTGGATGTGAATTTCCTTTCATATGATACATGGCCACTTGTTGACTGTGAGCAGCGTGTATGGAGAAGGCTTACAGCAAACAGATTGGGAGCTGCCCTTATGTATCTTAATAAGAAAGAACCACCTAAGTTCTATACGGAACTCTATGATAAGAACGAAGGAGTTAAGGTACCTGTTTATGTAAGACAGACCTGCAAATATAAGGACAAAGATGGAAAGGACTGTAAGGCATTCCTTCTTGTTGAACCTGTGTCATATGCTGTTGATAAGCATATTAAGACTGAGGAAGAACTTGTAAAAGATGAGAACAAGAGAATAAGAACACTCTTATCCCGTATAGATGTGGCGCTTGGCAAAGGTGTCCAGACAAGAAATGTTGCAGAAGTATGTGACACAGCACTATTGTTATTTGTTGTGGATGATATGGCCGGATTAAGAAAAACAGCAGAGATTATTTATAGAATATCTGCTGTTGCTTTGGAAAACTGTCTGTTTACAACAGAAAGAATTATCGCAGGCAATAACGGAAAACTTAACAGATGCTTCTTCTCTGCAAAAGCAACAGAGAACGAAGATGGGAAAATTTCGATTAAGCTGCACTTTGAGCCTAAATATAAGCATATATTTGGCGAGGATAACTTCAATGACACGTCTCTTACAGAAGAAGAAGTTGTGGCATTGGGAATGGCTAAAAAGACAAGTGCAGAGAAAAATTAGCTATTTTACTTTTTTATAATTTACCTCCTTTCATTTTCTCAAAAACCCTGTCAGATTTTATCTTGCAGGGTTTTTGCTATACAATCAGTTTAATTAAGTTGAAGATTATAAGAAACACTGAAAAATATTCCAAAAGAATAAGAATGAAATATAAAAAGCGTGCTTTTCTGTTCTGTTCTGCAATGAAAATTGAAAAAAACTTCCTGAGACATGAGATGATGATAAATACCAGCAGCCCGGATGTAATAATGGGAAGCGCATTGAAAACTCTTAGTATCGGATAGAACAGTGAAAACGAAAATAGCAGAATGTCTTCCAGAATGATAATTAATCCGGGATAATACGAATACAGGATACATCTGTAATCTGATTTACTGGCTAATTCTCTGGTGTCCGGTATGCAGTAGGCTGTAAAGGTGTTATCTGTACAGGGTCTTAACAGACCAAAACGAATATTTTTGCCGTCAGAGCGTATTACATTGCTGCGTGAAGCAAAAATATCTGAAGCAGTTGAAAAGCTCGCATAATTATCTGAGAGTTCCAGGATACAGTAATCATCATAGCTGTGCTGCCAGCTTGTCTCAAAGATGAGAAAGATTACGCCCGTAACAAAAAGCGCCGTGAGCAGTACCAGGATAAATATGCTTGCGAAAGACAGCTTGCCGGTGTAACAGATGTATGCAATCGCCGCTATATCCGCAAACAAAGCAAATATAATTGACAGTTCTCTTTTTACTATCAGGATTTTTTCAAAAGGCAGATTCATAAGAAATGTAAAAACTGCGAGTGTAATACATTCCCAAGAAATAACAAGTAATATATTCTGAATCATGTAATTATTAACTCCTATTAAGTGTCTTAAGATATTGTGCTATATAGTAAATTATAAGTCAATATAGAATCAAGCTGATTTATGTATGCAGGGATTTTCTATGAGAATAAGGGGCTTTCTCCGACTTGACTATGAAATGGAACGGAGGGATAATCTATGTTATCTTTAGTAGTTAATGTATAGTGAGATGGAAAGGATGAATTATGGATACAGGATATAAAGCGATTTGATTATGAATAAACTGTAGGAGGTAAAAATAAGCATAATGAAGAAAGTAAAAATAAGCAAACATATAAAAACAAATGCAGAAAAGATATTGGTTATAGGAAGTTGTGGAAGCGGAGTAGAGAGCAGACTCTTAAATCACAATCTTAAACAGACTGATAGATTCATCATTTATCAAAGTATAGGACAAATGAAAATGAAAGAAGATGATTTTTGCAATTATGATTGCATAGTCATATTTTCAACATTGTTAGATGGAGAAGATTATATTAAGGAATTTTTATTGCGATATGCTATTTCAAAAGATAGATTAACAGTGCCATTATTTTACTACATTCTAGAAAAAGGATCTGATTTAAAAGATGTCATTGTTTTTAAGAAATATATAAGTGTATATAAGGCATATAGGAAAGAAAAATTAAAAATTAAATTATGATAAGTTAGCAGGAAGAATTCATCCGACATAAGTTATTTGTGAGAAACTTATGGACTTAAATCATGGTAGAAATGATACATATTTGATTCTTGTGAAAAACAGATTTATAAAGAATGCTACAATGCAGGATATTAGGAGAAAAGCAATTAAGTAAGCCACAAAAAGGGTTGTTTCATCTGTAAATAGGTGAAACAACTTTTTTTCAATAAGGGTTGACATAAAATGTATAGAAGATGATAATATATCTGTGTTTATTTTTATCTTTTTCTTTCCATGTATTGGAAATGTTTCGACTTTCATTGTTATGAAAGTTATGGGCAGGTATGCAGTTTGTAATGTGTTTACAAAGCTGTGAGTATGTTACAAACTGCATACCGGGCTGCGACACGCAGTAACCAGGTAAGAGCGAGAGCTCGGCAAATTAAAAGGTAAGGAAAGAATTCCTTAAATATTTATGGTGGAGATACAGCCCACAGGGAAGCGTACGGTCCTTGTGAGGCTGTATTTTCGTTGTCTGCATTGACACCATATTTATTTAATGCACGTCAATATATCATCAGGGCTTAACTCTCTTCCGGACAGCTTTCCTCACTCCCTTTCTCAGATTTCCCCTGCTGCCACAGCGCAGTATCTTCCCCAACCAGTTCGCACAGCTTTAATACTTTTTTATCCCTTTTTTATTTCCTCCGTGACATTCGTTACTTTCATCATTCACCCTTTTATATATTTCAGACTATACGTCTGCTGCCACAGGCTCTTCCAGATTTTCTTCCCAGAGACCTATTCGCTTTCGGAAGAGAAGTGTAACTCCTTACCCGATCCGCTGCCAGAAGCGTCCTTCCTCTCTCCCTTTCTCCCTCTCCCTTCTCCTTCCTTGTGCCTTGCGGCGGAAAGCGTGAGCAATGCATTTTGAGTGGGTAAGGATTTACATTGTGTAAGCCTGTAGTGAGGGGAATCTCTGGGAAAGAAAAAAGTAGCGGGGATGTGACTTCTTCCGGAAGAGTGGCAGCAGTGGGGAGCTTAGAGCAAATTAATGTATGGAAGGCTGGAAGGATGTCTGGAAGAGGACAGGTGATGATTGACATACATTTATTAAATATGGTGTCAAATGCTTGATTTTATATTTCTTTTATATTATAATATGAGTATAAGTTATACGAAAGGAATGTGTATTTATGATAAATGATTTCAATAAACTAAACTCTGCTTTTGACCTGACTTCTGCTCTTTCTCTTTGCAAATCTTTTGGCATTTCTGATTCTGCAGATGTCATTACAAATTATTTTGATATGCTTAAACGTGACCATATCGATCCTGATTTAACTATCAGACGTCTGTCCATTGGTGCACCTATTTTCTTTTCTGACAAGATTTCTTCTAAGGATTCTGATCTGCTTAAATCGCTCTTTTTTTCTTCATTTGGTGAAGATATTGCAGATACTTCTTCCAGATTTTTATTTTTCCTTGCACATGTTTCATGCTTATGCTTTGAGCTTTGCGAATACATGCCTGTTATTGACGCTGTTGATGCAGCTTACTTAGAAAAAAAAGATTACTACGATTCATACTATTTAGACTTTCTAGCCTTTGATTATGTTGCAGAAAAAGACTTCGCTGACTTAGTTCAGGAGGCTGGCATGAACTACAATGCCGCAGCTTACGTTGCCGGCAGCCACCTGTTTAAAATCATTCTTCCTTACTGTCTTGGTGACGGGGGTTCTGTTTATTCCCATGTCTTAAAGATTTTTAATGAAATTCACCCTCGACTTGGAAATTACATAAAGAAACTGAGTTCTTACGACAGGTGTATCGAAAATTTCTACGACAGATTTGGCGATGGCAGCAGTTATCACTACTGGAGTGCATCTACCCGTACAGTTAGCTGTGCGATAAAACTTGGAACAATCGTTACCGGTACGTCTAAAAGTCTTGTAATGTTTAAACCTGACAAGACTGATACTGAAATATTCCATAAATGTCTGTCGGAATGCCTCTCGTTTGTTTATTCTAACCCTATTTTTTTAAGTAAGTCTTTAAGCAAAAAGCCTTTTGAACCAGTGGATGAATTTCAGACAGAAGAAGAGTTTTATTTCTTTGATAAACTTGACTCCCTGAATATTCCTGATTGCTTTCATGAAGTGATTTCCGAGTCTTTGTATGATATTGCGGATATAACAGATGATGAACCGTTGTGGAATCTTCGTTGTTTCTTAACCACAGTCCTAAAAGTCTGCTGGCATAATATAGGTACATACATGGTAGATAGCGGTGAGATTAAGATTGACATCTCCGAAAGCAAGAAACTCTATGACAAACTTCTTGCTCTCTGTCATTCAATTTCTTTTATGCCGCTGGATGATATCACACCTGCTGTTCCAGAACAGGGTTTATTCTGTGTGACAGAGGAGTGTATATGTGAAGCTGGTACGATTTTGCTTTGTTATATTAAACAGGGAAAAAAGATTAACCCTGATGATTTCTTTTTATCAGTTATTTATTATTTTTCCATTTTCATTACAGCCTTACGTGACAGGATTCTTTTTTATAACAACTGGTATTTAAGAGACTTCTTCTTATCAGAACAGGATAAGATGATTTTTAAAAAAATCGAGAAAAGACCTTCTGCAGCTGATGAATCTGCTGATGTTGATTCTGCACACGATTCCTTATCAGAACTTAATAAGCAGGTTGAGCAGCTTAATGCCGCTGTAATTAAGAAAGACAAGGCAATAACAGCACAGGAGAGAGAAATTTCCTCACTCATGAAAAAGATTGAGAAGCTTAATGAGGAAATCTCTTCACTTAAAGAAAAACCGGCAGACAATGAAAATGAAGATGAAAACTTAACGGAAGTTAAAGAGCTTACTCTTGATGAAAAGGTATCTGAACTTAACCGTACAGACAAAAAAATACTTATTGTAGGCGGGCATCCTGCTTCTAACCAGAAGATTGAGAATATGCTTGACAATGTTACATTCACATTGTCAGACAAGTTCGATGATAACCTTATCTGGAACAATGACTTTGTATTTGTTAATGCTTCATTCATCAACCATCATACCTTTTACAAGGTTGATACACTCACTGGGAAAGCCGGCATGAAGTTTGATTACCTAAACGGCTCAAACGTGGATAACATCATTGATAAAATTTACAAAACAATTTGCAGGGAGGACTGATATGACTGAATTATTTGAAAATACCATCTGGCCGGCTTTCATACAGAAATTCAGGAGTGTACGCTCTGTTGACAATTACAGATATATTCTTAATGATTTTTACCGCTTTACCGGCCGCTCTTTCGAATTATGCCAGACCGCTGATGCAAAAGAGTATGACAAATACCTTGAGCAGCTTGAATATGCCACAGACAGCCGTAAAATAAAGCATTCTACCCATGTTGAAAAGATAAGCACCTTAAGAAGCATTGGTGATTTCATTGAGAGCTGTAATTTTATTCCGGCATATGAAAACCCTTTTAATCAGGTTATTGTTAAGGCTGTTGAACCTGATCTAGCATCTAATGACATACCTACTGTTGAAGATTTGGAAAGACTGTTTAATGCCGCCACTGATTCACCTATGGACTTCTTATTGTTTCTTCTTGCTGGCAAATGTGCATTATCTATTTCACAGATTTGTGCCCTTACAATGAACGACCTTGCAGAAAACCTTGACGGTGAGCTTTCTGGTCTTATTTTAAGGGACGGAAGATATTCACATACAATCCTTCTTCCTGATGATGTCCTGGCAGCCCTTAAGAATTATCTTAATGTGAAGTCTCCTTCTGATTCTTTATTTGTCAATAAGAGACATACACCTCTAAAGAAAAGGGATTTACAGAGAATCATCAAAAGATACACTGAAAAGCTGTCTGATGAGTTATACATGCCCGGTCTTACTTTTCAGGACCTGCGCCATGCTGCAATTAAGTACATGAAAATAGGCGGCGCTACTGATGAAGAAATAGCACAATATACAGGAATTTCAACTCCCGGTATGTTTTCCCGCTATAACAAGATCTCAGAGGAGGATATGGATTACGCTGTATCATATTCTGTACTTTCCGTTAATACAAACAGGTAACAGAGGGCTGCTTTATCTTTACGGTAAAGCAGCTCCATTTTATTAATTTTCTAAATTCTGATAAAAATTTGTAAAAAATCTTGCAATAAATGACTTTTAAAGTAATAATATATATGTAAGTTTTTTATTATTTATTTTACCTTTTGGGTAAAGCGGTTTTCGGTATTATCCGACGGTTTTAATCCTACCGAGTTAAAGGAAATAAGTAATTCCTGCAGAAGCGGGAGAAGGGTGGTCCCTATGGGAAATGGTAAGAACATGAAATTAAAGAGGGCTGTTTTCAAAGTGGAAACAATGTTCCTCGTACTCATATTTGTGAGTATGACGGGTATCATGGTCATGGCTGATGTCGTATTCGCTTACGAACATCAGATGTTACCCAATCATAATGCAAGCATGGTTAATATACTTATTATATTATTCCACATTGCTGCATTAGGCTTGTCTTTGATGTATGGTATGTTTATGACATATCTATGCAAAAACGAGTTAGAATCATTTAATAAAAGAATGTTTGGTGGAAAGAGAGGATAACAACATGACAGTATTTTTTACAGAAGGAAACGAACAGTACATATGTGAAAACAACGTACTTAGAGGAGGAGTTTTAACTACTCCTGTTAACTATGTGCATGGCAAAATCTTTAATGGTGAGCCAGCACAGTTTGAACTGCCTGATGGCAGTTTCTTTACTACGACTCATAAGGTTAGTAAAATCATGAGTCATTAATTGTGCCTTAGTGCAAAAACAAATCTGACAGACTATGGCTAGGTCTGTCAGATTTTATCAAATGTAGCCGTTTTTCCCTGTATGAACAGGAGATAGGAGACTATTATGTTAGTATTTTTAAGAAAATTTTTTAGAGTGCTGGCTAAACCAGTAAAGAAATATGTTGGAAAAAAGGAAGGCGAGACAGCTTTGCAGGCGATATGCAGGTCATTATCATCTACCTTTGCTTTAATTGCAATGGGATGTATATCTGCAAATGAACCATTTACATCGGTCTTTGTGCTTGCCACAACTGCTTCGTCATTTTTTTATACATATTTTTATATGCTACATGACTTTGATAGCATGAACTACAAGACGTTCTTTTGGAAGCCATTTGTAGGGTATTTTTCAATATTCTTCAGCAAGGTATCATGTATTGTAATTTTCATTGCAACGAACCTGATAGCAAGAGGCTTTGGTATCGAAGCACCTATAAAGACAGATATAGCAGGTTCTATTGCAACCTGTTTATTATGTTACTTAGGCGGTGTGCTTTTCATAATGATGGTACAACTGTTTTTTGTAGCAGCTGTCCATGTAATATACTTCGTTAAATATTCCATAGGACGTATTTTCAAACACGCATAAATGTGTGAAAATTTCAACAGAAACCAGAGCTTATCGCTCTGGTTTTCTTTATTTCCGCCTCTATTGATTTAAAGTAAATGCTATGGTATTATAATACAGTATTTTATTTATTTTTTATTACTCTCTTTGGCTAGAGAGTTGGTCGTTACATATGTGTTTCAGACATATGTAACAGGGTGCTATTTTCAAATATATGGGTATATGAGCTTACAGCGTTTGCTGTGGGCTCTTTTTTTATGCCCCGTATATTTGTCACATAGATAATAAAAAAGGGCATATGGCCCGAATAACAATGGAGGTGCCGATGGCAAATGAAAGAATTGACGTTACTGCGTCACAGGTGATTTCACTTAGAGAGTGTAAATCAAAGTTTAAACTTGAATCGATGAATCTAAGAGATAATGATTCTGACAAATTAGATTTAAGTAAGAACATGTTTAATGCTGTAAAGTCAGCATTAAAAAAGTCTGAAAAAGACCTGCACACTTACATCAAACAGTGTGCCAGGCAGTTTATTAACCCTTCATGGTATGACTATGATTTTTCATATGAAGCCGCAGTTGAAAAGACTTCGATTTTATATGCAAGACTTGGTTCATATCTGGCTGATTCACTGGGTGACTCTGCAGCTTCCTATGATGTAGAGCTTTCCTATCCATTTAATATCAACTATTACAAAGTTCCTGTTGGGAACATAAAAGTAAATGCGGATATTATAATCAGACGTGAAGGGTACGTTGAAGCTATCTGTTTAGAAACAGGTATGCCTACTGTAAGCAGTGCTGCAAGAAAACCGGAAAACCTTCCGGAAAACGATTTGATGATTTCAATAATTTATGCAGCCATGCGTGTTATGTATCCTGAGGATACTATTAAAGTTTCTCTTTATCATCTGGTAAGTAAAGACGATAAGGGAACAACATATGTGGAATATGAGAGAAAACAGGGTAAAAATATTGCATCTGCAGTATTTGATACATGCGTTGACGCTCTTGTTCACCTTAAAAATGTGATGTGCATACGGGTGAAAAAAGACTGTGATAACTGTTTTGACCGTGACTGCTGCCAGTTTTCTTGTTTTAAAGAGGAGCAAAACGATACAGAAGAGTCAAACATATCTGAATCAAAGCCTCCTGTAATAAAAAGGACAGAAACGCAGGAAATGATTGTTAATCATATGGATGGACCTTTACTGGTTGAAGCTGCTCCGGGGACTGGAAAAACGGCATCACTGGTTGGCAGACTTGAAAAAATGATTTCTAATGGTATTGATCCTAAGAACATCCTTATGATTACGTTCACTAAAAAGGCTAAGGCAGAAATTGAAAACAGAGTATGCAGAATACTGGATGGCGGTGCTGAAATGCCGGATATAAACACCTTTAACGGCTGTGGCTACAATATTCTGAGAGATAATCCAAATATTCTTGGCGAGCTTAAGCTTGCGGAGGATTACGATAAAAAATCTCTTGTGGAACAGGCTCTTAAAGATTGCTATTCAGAAGGTATTGTTATACAGAATGTCAACTACGGAAATATGAATGGCAAATATGGTCTTGTACAGACCTGCTTTGACTATTTCAACAAAATTTCCGAACTTGGAGAAGAGGTTTTCAGAACTAATTATGCCAAGAAAGACACTGCCGGAATTCTGGCTGTTTATAACAAGTATCAGTACTTATTCGAAAATGGAAACTACATTGACTACAACGAGCAGATTTCACTTGTTAATAAGCTCTTTAAGGAGCATCCAGATGTACTTAATTCATATCAGGACAAATGGAGATACATCATGGTCGATGAGTTTCAGGATGTCAGTATTGAGCAGTTCAATCTCATTTACGCATTATCATATAAGTATCAGAACATTGTATGCGTTGGTGACTGTGATCAGGCTATATACGGATTCAGAGGCGGTACAAATGCCTTTGCTCTTGAATTTAAAGAGTATTTCCCAGATGCACAGATTATCTACATGGTAGATAACTTCCGCTGTACCGACAACATAGTAGATGTAGCAAATCACCTTATAAAAAATAATAAGGACAGATTCGACAAGACTATAACTGCTCATAAGAAGGGCAGGGTTGTTGCTCTGGTCAAAGGAATAGGATATGAGTCACGTATCTACAATGAACTCACAAAATCATACAAACCGGGAGAAATTGCTGTTATATCAACAACTAATAAGCAGCTGTCACATTTTGGCGAAATAATATCACCAGATGGCTCACTTAAGCCTAAGGATTATATTATTAATGATTCTGTTTTTCTTGCCATTAAAGACATTCTGGAACTCAGGGAGAACGGTTTTAACAATGACAGGGTATTGTATCGTGTACTTACATTTGCAGGTGCAACCAGGGATGATTTTATTAAAATCAGAAGGAAAGCTGATGAACCAATGTATATGTCGGCTGACTTACCTGATATGACACTCAAGCCACTTGATGAGGAACGCGATACTCCATTATGGAACGCTGGGCTTAAGGTTAAAGCTGCCATGAGAGAGTTTGTATACGCCGGTGATATTGAAAGAATCCTATCCGGTGTGTGCAATAATATCTTTGGCTTTAGCTCTCATCCGGTAATCAATTACCTTGTAGAGAAATGCGATGAACGTTGTATTACCCACATGAAACAGTTATATGAGCTTATGCAGGCAATGGTCTTATATGAAGATAGTGCACGTGTTGGTTACTCTGATAGTGAAGAAAGACTGAATCTTGTAACTGCTCACGACAGTAAAGGCAAGGAATTTCCTTGTGTAATTGTATATGGTGCAGAAAACTTTAAAAACACAGAAGAAGGCAGAAGACTTCTTTATGTTGCAATCACTCGTGCCATTGACAGGCTGGTGATTATTGAGGGCTTTAATGCACCTGACAGCATGGTTAATGAGTTTGCAGAACGATGCAGAATATTGAAAGGAGGCGTTGCAAATGGTTAAGGCTTTTGTTGGTGATCCTTATCTGACAGGTATTGCCATAAAAAATGAAATATCTGAAGAAGTGCGAACTAATGCACTTACATTTAAGGAATCCGGAAGTTTTGGATATGAAGAGCTGTCCTTCATGTCGTCAATGGGCATCTTTGGCACAAATACTCTTGTATTCAAGACAGATAAACTTGAAGCTAATGACGATTTACTGACGCTTCTTAGCTGTAACTTCAGCAATAATTTATACATCGTCACTGAAACTCTTGTTAAGGGAAGAAAACTGTACAACAGACTTAAGGAACTTAACTGTATCAAGGAATTCAATGTTGATACAAGATGTTTCCGTAGTCTTATTCAGAATGAGGCTGCAAAGAATAACATTAAGATTTCTCTTGAATTACAGGATTACATTGCAAAAAGATGCGGTTTTAACGAGAAAGATGTTTCTATTTCCGCATTTGACATTGTAAGCTGGGTTGACAGACTTGCTATCTCAGGAGAAGTAACAAAGGAATCCATAGACCGGATTGTACCTAAGTATACACCGGACAACGTATTTCTCTTAAAAGACTGCCTGATGCATGGCAGGGCTGATAAGGTTATGGAAATTGCCGACGCTATTCTTATTAGCAAGGGGTCTGTTATCGGTGCATTAAGTGCTGTTCTCATTGATTTCAGAATAGCTCTTAAGCTGTCTTACTTTTCTGATAATGCAACTCTTCGTGCCAGGGCGTTAAAAGAGATGAACATACTAGCATTTAAAATTCCAAAATGCAATTATACACCTGAACAGCTTGGAAAATGCTTTGACAGGGTATGCAAAGGAATTTCCCGATGTAAGAGTGGTTATCTGCAAGATGTAGAGTTTAAAAACACACTTGCGGATTGTTTGCTGTATTTAAAAAATTAACCCGTAGAAACGGGATTGGAGGTTTAGTTGATTATGAATATTTTAAAAAATTTCACAAAAGAATTTATTAGTAAGGAAAGTGCGGAAGATAGTATAAAAAAATCTATCAGGTATGCATTACCACAGGATGAGACTTCAAGCCCATTTGTGTTTGCTCTGCTTGATGACAACATTTATATTAAATCCGAGTTTGACTCTGGCTGTAACATTACCAATGAAGAATATGAAGAAGGCTATGTTAAGGCAATAAATTATTCCATTTATAACTGCTTTTCCAACTTATTTAACGACGAGTTATCTGATGGCGGAACATTCTTAATTAGCGAAAATGATTACTCTGAAAAAGGAGACAATATTTCATCATATACTTGTGAACTCTTAGACTTCATTTTTGATTTACATTGCAAGTCTGATGAAACATTAAAGTTTGTGTCATATGGTTTCATGCATGATATTGATGAAATAAGAGAAGTTCCTCACATATCACTGATCCGCTCAGGCATCGATTACATTCATTATTTCCTTTGTGATATGGAAGATAATATACATGATTGCCAGACATGCGGACGTAACTATTATATAGACTGGCAGGATAATGAGATATCAGCAATAGAAAAGGGTATACCTGTTGAACAGTGCCTGTCAAACAGAGATGAATATGAGCGTGGGCTCATGTGTAATGCAGTTAACGGAACACCTATGCTTTACTGCTGTGAAGAATGCAAAAAGGAAAATGAAATCAAAAGTCATAATGTAGATAAACACGGCAAACAGATGTCTACAGAAAGAGGCATGGTATACGTTGTAGGAGAGATGACTAAAGAGGAAGCTCTCGAAGCCGGATTTGGTTATGCTTTTCATTCTTCTGAGCTTAAATGCCGCTTATACAGCAGGTGTACAACGGATATTAATCATAGAGAATTTGTTATTGTCTCTGATTAAATCACTTCTTAACTAATTATCATTACCTCCGAAATTGTTTTCTCAAAATGTAGACAATTTCGGAGTAAATTATTACCCGCAGAAGCGGAGATGGAGGTTTTATGTTAATTAATGAATTACTTGAGGATGAGCGTCTTGACGCACCCATTCCATTACCTAAAGCAAAATTCATCCGTGATGTGGACTGTACTCCTGATACTCCTGTAACGCATGGCATCAATGTAAGGAAAATCTACGGAAATGGAGAACGGATTTACCCGTGTGTTCCCGGTCGGTTAGACACTAATCATTTTCAGGAGATTTATCTTGACAGCCTTGAACCATTGGAAAATTACGATAAGATTATCGTTTTATTTTCCGGTGGTAAAGACAGCCTTGCCTGTTTACTGTATTTACTAGAGTTGGGAGTTCCTGAAAACAAAATTGAATTATGGCATCATAATATTGATGGTGGTATGGAAAACGAAGGTGATGATAAAAGAATCATGGACTGGCCCGTAACCCAGAGTTATTGCCGGGCTGTCGCAGACTACTTTAACATACCATTAAGAATAAGTTACCGCGAAGGTGGATTCTTTGCTGAATTATACCGCATTGGCAGCTCCAATCTGTGTGCCTGGATTGATCCTGACACAGAAGAAGTATTTAGATGTAAACCAACGGCAAATTACCTTAAATGCGAAGAAATAAAAAAATCTTCCCTACCTGATATGGAAAAGCAGGCAATGCTATCCCAGTATGGTAAAAGATGGAAATTTCCCGCAAAAACAGGTAGTTTAAACACAAGATGGTGTTCTGCATATTTAAAAATAATGGTTGCCGATAGTATAATATCCAACCTTGACGCTATAGATCAGCTGGTAAAGATTGGCGGGAAAAGAGGAAAATTTCCTGCAAAATCCAGTACACATAATGGTCGATGGTGTTCCGGAGCTCTTAAAGCCAGTGTTGCAGACAGCGTTGTCTCAAATCTTTCGTCTACATCCGAAAACAAAAAAATCTTAATTGTTAGCGGTGAAAGACGAGGAGAAAGTGCTGGCCGAAGCCATTATAACGAGATTGAGATACACAGGGCTTCGGCTCCCAGCAGAAAAAAAAGAATAGTACATGCCTGGAGACCTGTCATAGACTGGTCAGAGAAAGATATATGGAATATTATAGGAAAACATCACATTCAGTGTCACAGCTGTTACAGAATCGGCTGGAATAGATGTTCCTGCATGTGCTGCATCTTTTCTACACCCAAGTTTTTTGCCGGAATAAGGGAGCTGTTTCCTGATGTATTTGCAAAGTTAAAAAACGATGAAAAGGTATTAGGATTTACACTTGATAATAAGTGTGATCTCGATGCATTTGTAGGTAACGCCGAATCATGCGTTAATCGTAAAGATAAAGACGCTATGGAAGAAATCCTTACCGGAGTTTTTCCTAAAGACAAAGTATTCGTAGAAAAATGGTCTACTCCTTGTGGTGCTTATCACGGGGCAGAAGGTGGTCCATGTTAGGAGGTTTGATTTCAATTATGGTTATAAAAGAAAAAGCTAACAAAACTCAAACTTATGTGAGTTACACCAATTTCGATGAAATTGTAAAAACTTCAGAGATTAAACCGTGTCCGTTTTGTGGCAAAAGGAAAATCTCCGTTGTAAAAGAGGTTTTAGATGAATCATTCGAGTGTTGTACATCAGCTATATATGCACGCTGCTTTAATTGCGGAGCAGAAGGCAGACATCACACAATTAACAGCATATATGTTAGTGATGAAGTTATTGTCAGGACCGGAATAATTCAATGGAATAACAGATATTAATTTTACAGGTGTTGTGCATTTGCACAGCACCTATTTTTTTATTGCTTTATACAAGTTAGTATGATACTATTATTAAGTAGTTGTTTTTATTTTTTATTTTTCTTCTTTTGCTAGAAGATTGGTTGTTGCATATCACTAGGTTTAGGGTGATATGTCTAACAGGGTGCTATTAAAATGATATTTGTGTTCTTCGGGCATGTAGCATTTGCTACAGGCTCTTTTTTTTTTACATGAATGTCATTTTATATAGATTATATTATACGGCTATATGCCGAGAAATGGAGGTGCGTATGTGCAACAGAAAAATTCAGGGAAAACCTGAGGAAGAGGTTCAGAAAAGTCTAGCCAATCTGCTTAGTAAAGATGATTATTCTTTTCTGGATAAAGGGCAGCCTTATTTTAAGGCTGACATGCTTTTCAGTAAAGCCAGAGAATTACTTGGATTTAACTGGGAAACAGAGGCGTGTGTCTTAAATTCAGAAGGAGACACATACAGCCTTAAAGAACATCTGGGACAAGTTGTTATTTCCGTCAAAACAAAAAGTATTATCAAATACGATGACGGAACAATTTGTAACCAGACAAGTGAACTAGGCTGCTACGAGCTGGAAAAAAAGAAAAGCGGTGAAGGATATAATTCTATCGTAGACGGTATAAAATCCGCCCAGACTGCAGCTAAGAAGCTGTGTCTTATGAATTTTATCAATACACCGGAAAAACCTTCTAAGAGCCAGCAAAAACCGGCCAGCGGTAATCAGACAGATTCAAAACAGATTTGTCAGTGCAGGATAACTCAGGCAGGAACATATCTTAAAAACGGTATGATAAAGATTCCTTGCCTGTGCAACGGATTACCGAAGGTTTTGGTAATTTACAGCGATGTTGCTGACAAATTAACCAAAGCTGTTAATTTAGAGCCTGCTGCCTATGCAGCATCATTCGTTCCTGGTATGGAAGTTACTGCTGATATATCTGCAGAAAAACCATACGGAAAGGAACAGCAGCTTATTGTAACTTCTTTCATATCTATTCAAAAACAGCAGCCTGATAAAAAAGCTGCGCCGGATATGAAGGTAAGAACCGAACTATTTAACGTTATTGTTAAAGGGGCCGGTCAGATCAGCTCTAATGGTACTGTCAGAGTACCTTGTGAGCTTGACGGCAGACTTGTGTATGTTTGTATGAATGCTGACGATGTTAAGAAACTTAGCGGAAAGAAATATACACCAACTGAATTTGCGAAGAAATTTGCTGAACAGAAGGATAATAATTGGAAAGTAGTCGGAAGTTACGAAGAAAGAAATGGAGAACATCTCATTATCAAGTCAAAATAGGAGGATTGCATAATGTTTTTTGATGATTTATTTGGAATGCTATCAAATTCTACTCAGGAAACTGAACAGCCTGCAGAGAATGTAAAATGCGAAACAGAAAAACACAATGACAGTGCTTCTAATACTGATGTTGAGGTATTTCCTGATACCTTTACATCCGCTGTTGAAGCATATTTTACCGACTATATCTACGCAAATGATTTTGCTGAAAGAATCGGATATGGAGAGGCTCTTCTTGATGATGTGATGGTATCCAATGTTTTTAAGTCTTTGCCTATAACTTACAGCAATTATATTGCCGAAAGAGGGAAGTTAGCAAAAGACAAACCTATCTCTCTTATCCAGTTAGGAATTATTAGAAAAACTAATGAAAACATAATTGAGGGAAATCGGCTTAAAGGCGAAGGCTTAAAAAATCATGATCTTAACTTATACGAAAAAGGATTATGGTATTTGTGCTGTCAAAAATAAGAAAATTAAATTAATGGAGGAACATAGTATGAACAAGGTAATATTAATGGGAAGATTGGTCAGAGACCCGGATGTGAGATATTCTCAGAACGGTACTGACAGCATGGCAATAGCAAGATATACGCTTGCAGTTGACCGCAGACGTTCTTCTAGGGACAATGAACAGTCTGCTGATTTCATCAGTTGTGTCGCCTTTGGAAAGGCTGGAGAGTTCGCTGAAAAATATCTCCACCAGGGAATTAAGATTGCCATTATCGGAAGAATCCAGACTGGCAGTTACACTAATAAGGAAGGTCATAAGGTGTACACTACTGACGTTGTTGTTGAGGAGCAGGAGTTTACAGAAAGTAAAGCTAACAATCAGACTCCTGTTAATAACACATCATCAGGCAGCTCAGATGGTTTTATGAACATCCCTGATGGCGTTGACGACGAGGGATTACCATTTAACTAATTTTACCCTATACGAAAGGGGGTATGTATATTGCGACGTTTTACATTCACTGTCGTTGATGATAACGGCGATGTAGACTATCTCACATATAAGGCATATTCACTTTCACAGGCTTATTTTTTTCTTGAAATGGATGGAATTTCTCCATCCAGAGTAATTGACAGAGAAGAAACTTAGCTGCAGAAGCAGTGATTGATGGTGCCTATGGCGTTGCGTACAGACGCATCATCCTCCAGATGAGAAAGTACGAAGTTCATTTATTTGAGCGGAGAGCTGTTTAACAGCTCTCTATTTTAAATTAAAATTTACCCGAATAATCGGGAGAAAGTGTGAAGTATGATTAGCTATAACGAATTTAAGGAATATATAAGAGAGAACTTTATGAGATTTGTCCCTGACAATATTGCCAGGGAATATCACGTAATCATCGATGAAGTACTCAAAGTAAACAGAGTTGAAGATTGTTTTTCTTTGTGCAGAAAAAACGGAAATACCTTTGCTCCTTCCATAAGTTTAAATGAAAGCTATAAGGATTTTTTCAGTCAGTCATATCGTGCCCATACAAGCGTTAATGAATATGTAGCAACAATGGTTGAGCGTTATATTAGGCATTTAGATTCAGAGTCATTGACTTCTAATATACATTTAGAACCACAGACACAGAATTTTAACGTAACTAATATTTTAAGTGACCTTGATAGCCATGTCAGACTCCGCGTTATAAATACACGCATAAACGAAAGACTTTTGTCAACTGTTCCTCATCGAACACTGAATAATACCGACCTGTCTATTATTTACGCATACGCGTTTAATAAAGATAATAATTCTGGCATACAGGGTTCTGTAGTCATTGATAACATAATCATTAAGAGATTCCCACAATTTGCCGGTCTAAGTTATGAGCAGGTAGAAGAATTGCTTTACAATAATGCTTATAAAAACAGCAGTAAGTATGCCAATATCTGCAGCTTATCATCATTGTTTTCTAAGGGCGATATCTGTGATGGAACAGTGGTAATTTCTACGACAGACACTAACTACGGTGCAGCTACAATCGCAATTACAGAATTGCTCGATGATATTTTCGATGGTGAAGAATCAATTATTATTCCATCATCATTAGATGAATGCATTGCAGTACCGGCAAGGTTGGTTGACCTGGCTGATGATGTTTCAGCTGTTGGTGACATGATATCTATAGCAAATGCCACTTTAGAATTCAATACAATTCTTTCATATTCTGCCTACAGGTACAGTCCTAAAAATCATACACTTACAATAGCGTATGATGGTTCTGAAAATCTTGAGAAAAGAATTAGTGAAGATCCAGAGCTCTTACTTTTCAGAGGAGGCTTGAATGCTGCCCGCGGCTAGAAGCCAGTCGTTAGTTAATAACGGCTGTTCTTCTCTTTCCGTAAATAATCTAATGGATATTAATACATTAGCTGGCGGCTATTGCGACCTTTATCTTGCAGGCAATATCGTTTATCGAATTGGAAAGTATATGAAAAAAATCCACGGTATCAATGTCCATTGCGTAGATTTTCTTTCTAACAGGGGCGATTACTTAGTGCTAACACAGCAGCGGTATTATCCTAACAATATAATCAAGAAGAGAAACCTTTTTCTTTTCAAGGAAAAAATTGTTGGAATAAAATTCCCGGACGGTACTTTTCAGAAAGCTATGCAGGAAAAAGACTGGTTCTAATTTTTAAGAGGTGTGTATATTCACACCTCTTTTTTATAATACACAAACATGAAAAGATGTGGTATTATATTTTCAATTTCTACTACTGTAGATTATCCAAGTACTATCTTTTTTAATAACAAATAATGGTTAGAAAGGAGGTACTAAAAAATGGCATTAACTTGCGGTGACGCTTTATCTCAGCAGGAAATAATGGCCATCAAAGAAGCTCTTTGCGAAATTAATTATGATAAAGTAGCAAATGATGAAGAGCAGACTCAGGCGTGGCTTGATGATGATACAATCACCATTAATACATGCAGAAATGGTCGTGATGCTGTCTGGATTGTTACTGAAAGTGACGAAGTTGCTGTGTACATCGATACACTTAATACTTTGTCTCCGGAAGAAATCAAAGAACAGCTCATGTAGAGATAGGCAGGATTAGAGTGATGTGAGTAATTCACATCACTCAATTTTCGACGAGGTATTAAAATATGGTTGAAAGTCAGCAGGTTCGTCGTTATATGAGAGTTCTTGACGAAATTATAGACGACGAATTAAAGAAAGCAAAAGAAAATATCAGGACAAGATTCCTAGAGTATATTTCTTTTGATGTTTTAGATAATGAACTGAAATCTAAGCCAGATATTTCTATTGATGAAATTGGATTATCGGCAAGGGTTTTAAATATCTTAAAACGCTATGGCATCACAACCATTAAAGAGTTGTGTGTGCTGTCCCCACAAGAGGTCAAGAGCCTTCATAATCTGGGAAATGGTTCATATGATGAGCTGATAGATAAATTAAATTCTTATGGTTTTCATTTGTGCGGTAAATAGTGCAGAACCAATATATACTTTAATATTGTTATTGCGTTAAATACATTGGTATGATATTATAATTGAGTACTGATTTTATTTTTATTTTTTTCTTCTTTGGGTAGAAGAGTGGTTGTTACATATTATTAGGAATAATATGTAACAGGGTGCTATTGGCAATATATATATGACGTTAAGAGCTTGCAGCATACGCTGTGAGCTCTTTTTTTATTTTAATCATATATGTATTGTTTCACATAGAAAATTATTATTTTTAGGGTTTTATACCCGGAAAAGGAGGTGCCTATGGGCAAAATTAATGTTGCTCTACTTAGCAGAGCTTCAAAAAAAATCGAAAGAAAGGAAAAAGGAAATGAGAATATAAGTTCTCTTTTCCGGGAGTTTCTTGAATTCACAAACACTTCCGAAGTAGATTTTAGTAAATTTACTCCGGATACTCTGGTCGCAATAATGGAGTATCAGGTAGCTAATGAACAGGTATTAACTCAAAACGCTTCTACAGCAAAAGATTTCATGATGGCATGTGCTGAACTGCCTACAGTAAAACATAGACGTTTTGCTGCATGTATGTAGGGAGGTGTCATTTAATGAAATTAGAAGCTACAATTAAGGATGACGGCGATTATGTAAGATGTGTCTCTCAGGATGGAAACAAAAGACGCACATTTACTGTACAGCTTAACGATTTCATAGAAGCAATCGCAAGCATTAATTCCGAAAATCAGGTTGAGTATTTTCCCAGAAACGGAAAACTTCCTGAAACATTGTATGATTTTCAGTTAGGAAGAAACTGCACCGGTTTTACCTGCCATGCCGTTTTCAGATTTCCATCTGAAAAACAACTCATAACATTTTGCAACGAAACATTTTACGTTTTAATGCCAACATTAATATTTGACATGCATGTGTTCAACGGAAAACTGGAACAAGGTATTTCCAAAGTCTTTGCAGAAAACAAAGATGGTAAGTTGTGTTCGTGCCCTATGTCGAATGTTTATGCAGATGGCCACATCTGCTGGGGAAGTGTTCGTGTCCCTTCCGTTAAAAACTTTAAAGAATTGGAGGATGTATGCAAATTGTTTATACATGCTCCGGGTAATTCAGATCTTACAGGTTTTTTCAGAAATACCAAGTATGGCTCCTTGGGAAATTTACTTAAAGTTTTAGAAACAGCTGAAGAATTTCCAGAAGATGCATATAATGTTTTCAAGAATAAAATCGAAAGTTTATTTTAAAAAATTTAGTCTGCAGAAAGCAGAGAAAGGTGGTTTTCATATGAATTTATTTGATATGTTTGGTTTAGATGGAGTAGAAGCTCCTGTTACAACAGAAAAGAAGGAAACAAAAAAGGAAGCAAAGAAGGGGACAGATAATAAATCCTCAAAGAGCAAGGAAGTTAAGAATATGTTAAAACTTCCTGCAAATGCTTACATCTTAATGCATGGCGTAGTTCAGCTTACAAAGGAAATACTTGGCATTGAAGAAGATACTATATCGAATAACCAGGTTGAAGATTTTCTTAAGGCAAACTATAGGATATGTAATATCTTATCCTTTAATTACGACAAAAATAGGGTTATTGCTACAGCATCTCTTATTTCAGAAAAATCTATCACTATAGAAGATGGAGATGTCTTCTTATTTGATGGCAATGAGTATAATTTATCCGATATAGTGGGCGAAATAAGTTCATTAGATTTGAAGAATGAATTAACCGAAAATATGGGAGTAAGTCTTCCTGATGGAACCGGATTTTGCAGAAAAGATGGTATTATCTTACCGGTTTTGACACCGGCCACAGACAAAGATATAAAAGAAAATCTGTTAAGTCCTGTTACTGTTAATTTCTACGGAACAGAGCCTTTTGCTGTTTCGACAGAAAAGGCTATTGATTCAAAGATTATCGTTGATGAAGTAATAATAAAAAGATATCCTGATCTAAGTGGTAATATTAAGCTGGTAGGTATTAATGCTGCAGAAAATTCAATAGGTGTAATTGTTTCAAACAATTCAACCAATTCCAATGCAAAGGCCGAGGTTAAATATGTGGTAACTGAGAAAACTGTGATAAAGTTTTACAGCAATGAATTACCAACTATTGAGCCGGGAAAATATACGCATAAGGAACTGTGCAAGGCACTTGCAGCTGCGGCTCCAGAATGCCATACACCAGATTCAATTATTATTAAAGAGATGAAGAAAGATAATCTTATCGTTCTCGGCGTAAAGTTCGGCGGTACAAAAGGGTAAGTGTGATAAGTGATGGATAACATTCAACTGAAACCTTATCAGAGCTATTACACAAACACCCCAGAAGGATTCGTTAACGTACAACCTGCCTATGCCGTAATGGTTCATGGCAATGATGTAAGATTTACATTACGACTTCCCAAGATACCGGCTAATATCTACAACAAAATAGTAAGCTTATTCAAAAAATACGCTCAGCTGTACAATGTAGAATGCCTTGCCCGTATTTTTTGGGATATTAATGAGGAAAAATATAATCTAGTTATTCCTTCTCAACATGCAAGCCTAACATCCGTATATCCTTTACAACAGGAATATGACGATTGGTTAATTTCTCACATTCCTGTACTTGAGGTACATTCTCACGGCATTGCTTTCTCTGCGTTTTTTAGCAACGTGGATGATGCTGATGAAATCATGAGAAACCAGATGTATGGTGTATTCTCTTTTCAAAAAGGAATTAACGCAGTAGAAGATAATCTTTTTCGTGTGTGCAATGGGTCTCCTGACAGGGTGATCAGCATACAGAAAGAAAGTCTTTTTGAAGATTCCGAATTTGAGTATGACGCTTCATTTGTGCGTTCTATCATGGAACGCGAAAAAATTAAAATGTAACATATCAATCATTTTTATCGGAGGAATTTATTCCTCCGATTTTTTTAGCTGTATTAACAGCTTGGAGGTTCAAAATGAAAAAAAATAAGAAAAAAAATACTGAACGAAATGTATATAAAATCATCATCGTTGGTACTGGCGGAACTGGTGGAGCAGTTGCTAGTCTAACTGCAAGATATCTCTACTCCAAAATGGGAAATGAGGAGAATGTATATAACATGGTTCTTGTAGATGGTGACACTGTCGATGAAAAAAATATTAACAGACAGCCATTTTCAAGTGATGATGTAGGTTCTTTTAAAGTTGACTGTTTAAGCGAGGCTTACCGCGAAGTATACGGGATTAATGTTAATGCTGTTCCGGTATACATCGATGATGTTGAAGAATTTCAGAATATTTTTAATTATCAGGACACAAAACCAAGTTTCTACTATTCTACGAAATATCATACTATATTGATCGGTGCGGTCGATAACCATAGAGCACGCCAAACAATGCACGAGTTTTTTTTCAATATCAGATTAAAGGAAAATACTGATTTGCTGTATATCGACTCAGCAAACGAATTCGATTTCGGTACAATCGTAGCTGGTTACAAGGATTCCGATAATAATATCATATGTCCTGACAGAGCATTCTTTTTTCCAGATGTGCTTACCAGTAAGGAAAAGAAAGCCAGTGAACTTTCATGTGGAGAAATTAATATTTCTGCTCCACAGCATTACGCAACAAATCAACAGGCTGCGTGTATAGTATTTTCACAGTTATGCTCATTCATTGAATACGGTAAGTATTCAACAGGTGTAACTTACTTTCATTCGTTTAATTTATGTGTCAATCACCGCTCATTAGATGATTACTTAGCAGATACATATAAAGCGTATGACGTAGATAATTATGTTGATTTATGTAAGAAACTTAAGAATAAGGAAGAAGGAGAAGTAAACGAATATGGAAGATGATATTAGAGCATTGTATGAAGAATTTCTTGAGGATATGGCTGCTGGTGTAACCTATAAAAAATATTTTGAAACATATTGTTATGAAGATTATCATTCCCACATGGAAATTGAGGAAGCTCAACGTGAACTGGTCGAGCTCATGAAAGCATGGTTACACAAAAATAAACCTGGTGAATATGTGGTTATACTGACACTAGACTATTGCATTTTTGTATTTACACTTGAAGAGGCTCATTTACGAGACTACATCACTTTCGAACCTTCCAATATTGTTAAATGATAAGGAGGGTAAGTATATGCAAGTTTATTTGCCAGATGCAGACAAACAGGTTAAAGAGATTCGCCATCTTCAGAAGGACTTGAATGAACATCTATCATACAGTTTTTATTCTGCAACTTTTCTTGATTACGAACTCTCGGATTGGTGTTGGCTCAAATACTACACAATTTCAATAGCAAAGACTCTTGGTATCAATTTACCACTGCCTGACACTAAAGAGATATTGTGTGCCAGTGAAGATGACCGTATGGAAGTTAATGTTGATATGGGTAATGAATATTACCTGTCAATTCCAGAGTACGTGTCAGAATTCGGGTGGAGTTATATGATTTCGTGTGATTATACAGGTGGAGATTTCCTAAAATCTAATAATCAGGAAATGAAGCTTATTCCTGAAGAAATATACGATTGTATAAGTACCGAATTCATGAATGACGGTGCATTTGAGGGAAAACTATTTATTTTCGAAAGCTCTTATCTGGCAGATTTTATAAATCAATATCCTGAGCAGAAGGAAATAATCATTAGTTTTCTTTCAAGACACAGAGGTGATATGTTTGACTCTTACGGATACGGTATTCTTGATGAACAACTTGCTCAAACCAGTGAAATATTATTAACAGATAAACACTTATACTGGATAGAAGCTGAAGATAACGACGAAAACTATATGTGTGGCTATTCATTCAACATGTGTACATTTGCCGTTCTAAAAGAGTTAAAAAGATATACGACCGAGTATACACAACACGGAGGTGCCTATGGCAATGTTAAATAGTGAAAAAGATAAAATTATTAAATTGTGTGACCGAATGGTTGGAAATGTACCTTTCTCAGTATATGAGGAAGGTACATTTGATATTAAGTCAAAGGTTTATTGTTTTAAGTCTGACGAAAATGGTTTTTGCACTGTTTCCGATGAACCTATTAAAAATAGATTAGTTGCTGCTGCTTTAATATTTAAGAATGTTACACATTCACAGGTGGCGATTAACTTTAACAATGATCTTGACGAAGTCACACATGATGTTTTTGCTATCGTAAAAGAGATGCTGGAAAATTTCAGTATAAAATGTATCGATTTTGACTCAATAGAAAATGACGCAGAACATCCATGTTATACTCTTCAATATCTGACTGAAACGGGTATAGATGAAATTACTGGAGAAGAAGATATAAAACAGCTTATTGCAAATATCGACGAATACTTCGATGTATCTGCCGATTTCGATGATATTGTTGGCGCTATATCGATTAGATATGGGTTTAATGATTCAACACTAGATAACTGTGCTGCATTTTTTTTCCCATCTGCTAGATTGTCTGATGATAATTTAGAAGAAATTCAGGAGTTTATTCGATATTCTGGTTTAACAAGTAGCTATTTAGGACCAAATATTTTTGTATCCAACGGAGTATATCTACCCGATCACAAACCTGGATTATTTTTCTTACTTTCTTGGGGATGTCCTCCGAGCTATTATGACAATCATATCGGCGTAGATTCTATTGATCTTTTTGGACTCGTTTCCTGTTTACTATACATTAAGAAATATTGTGATAACAAGTCAAAGGGGGAACATATCGATGGAACAGACATCTTATTATAAATTATTGCGAAGACACATTGAAGATGAACAGATAGAACCAGGTTATTCCTTTATTTTTTCTGATTTCTTTTATGTTCTTGAACGATTGTCTGTTTTATCATGCTTCTCCAAGTTAAGAAGCAAAGAGATATTGTCAAACAACCCTGGTTTTAACTACGTCTTTGACTACAGCTGGAATAAGTTTGATAGCTTTTTGTGTGAAAACAATAAACATCAGCTTCTTCTTGATATATCGGCCGCTTACGGCTGGGATTTAATTGCAGATGAGACAGAAGTGATAGTGCTTAATGCACTATCCATGTTCATAACCATTGATTGTATGTCTGAACTCATCAGCTCAAACAGAACTAATTCTCAATATTCAGAATTATATTCTATCTGGGAAATGCCTGTGGAAGAACGATTCCAAGCGTGTTACGAAACTTGTGATGATTCATACTGTGAGTTTAATATGTATGAGTATTATCCCAGTAAAGCGTTCATTAAAGAGAATCTACGTTCAGAAACAATGGAATATGCTAAAAAAGTTCTTTTTTCTTACTATAATATATCTGTTTCGGATGAAGTTATGCTCAAGCTATTAAGCATGGATCTGATTCCCTGGCTTAGTAGCATAACAATATTGCATACGAAGATTCGTAATCCTGAATTTTCGCCATCTGATACCTTTTTTGAAGAATTAAATTACTTTAATGCATTTGATATTTACAATATTTCTCCAATGTTTACCTTCAATGATGATGCTTATTTAATACTTACATTCCCGGAATATGATGATACCGAATATGGAATTACCGATACTGTGGACTACGGCTATCTTAATCCGGATGGCTTTCGTTTATTTAATAATTTTTATCTTAATAACAAAAACTGAAACACTCCGTTGCATATGAATTTCATATGCAGCGGAGCTTTTTTTATGCTCACATTTGCAGGTTAGTTCCTTCAAAAATGCTAATAATGGCTCGTTCATGTCCTAGTAACAAATATACATATCAATTATATTGAAGATATAATGACCGTATGATATCATATTTTATAGATGTTAGATGAATCAGATAGTATAAACCACTCTTTATATTTTAAATACATATAACCTGTAATAGATAACATTTTTGATTGGAGGCGATAATGAAGTTACATATAAAACCATTTCATGGCAAACATGTCTCTAGGAGAGAGGCAAGAAAAGTAAACTCTCTTCTCAGTTCTTTAACTGTTCCAGATAGAACAGAGCTATACAAGGAAGCAAAAGAATATGAGGCTTTGGTTCTTAAAAGAAGAGCGTCTCATGTGAATGTTGACGCTAACAATTAATAATACATTACAAATGCCATTTTAATAAAAATATTAAAATACGAAGTAATGGGGGTGAAGACATGACATTTCAAATGAAAATCCGTGAAGAAAGAAGAGAGGCAAAGTTAGAAGGTGCTATTGAAATAGCAAAGGAATTAAATGCAGATCGTAGCACTATAATTAAGCTATTACAAAATATTTTTAAAATCACCCTAAAAGAAGCTGAGGAAGCCTTGAATGATTATGAAGCTGATGAGCAGAACGAATAAATATCATTTACTATAAAAAGGAATGGGAGGTACTGTATGACACTTGAAATGAAAATTCGAGAAGAAAGAAAAGATGCAAAGATAGAAGGTATTATTGAGACGGCAAAGGAATTTAATGCAGACCATAACATGATAATTATGCTGTTACAGAAAAAATTTAACCTTTCTCCAAAAGAAGCTGAAGAAACTTTAAATGATTATGAAGCTGAGAAGCAGAACGAATAAATATCATTTACTATAAATAAAAAGGAATGAGAGGTGCTGTATGACACTTGAAATGAAAATCCGTGAAGAAAAAAGAGAGACAGCTATTGAGACTACTATTGAAGTGGCAAAGGAATTTAATGCAGACCATAACACTATAATTATGTTGCTACAGAAAAAAGTAAACCTTTCTCTAGAAGAAGCTGAAGAAGCCTTGAAAGAATATGAATCTGAAAAGTTATTGGATAAATAATGGTTTAAGAAAAGGAGGACGTAGTAGACATTATTTGTGTCAAGAAAGTAATTAATGCCTATTTTATAACACTTTCAGGCATACTATACAGACTGCTACTACTAATAATATATGACATTTGCAATGAAAATTCGTGAAGAAAGAAAAAATGCAGCTTTAGAAGCTGCTATAAAAATTCTTATACATACATCAAAAGGTAATATATCTGATGAAGATATCATCTCCACTTTAATAGCGGAGTTGGATGTAACTAAGGAAGAGGCTGAAGAAGCTTTATTGGATTACAGAAATAATGCAGAATAATTTTTCGTTAATAAACCTAATGAAATATTATACCTTTATGGTGTAATAGACTCATAGATGCAATGTGCGTCGAATAGTATTGCGTTGCTTAGCCGGCGAGCAATACTATTTTTTATACTTTTTATTAATTACTGGTATCAATATTCAGGTAAATATGGTAATATAACTTTGTAATTAATTTATTTTTTTTGAACTTATAAAGTTCTGTTTAACTTGGCATTGATAATGATTCATATGTTAAAGTTAGGGTACTGATATTTTCTATAATGTTAACATGTAGAGAATACCAGTTTTTCGACTGTAGAAATATTAATAGATTAATGTTTCTACCAAATGATGGTGCTTTTAGGCAAATGATGATTGTTATGCGAAGATTCACATAACATGGCAAATTTAATAAGGATAGGCAATCCTTGATATTAAAATTTCAGGGATTGTTAATGTGGCGGACTTTCCCTGTTATTTATATAGATATTATCTGCGTATGCAGGGAAAGAAAGGTATTAAATTTGATGAAAAAAATTAAAAAGTATGATGAACTAAGTTTCATCGATGATTTTCTGTTTGGTAAAATAATGAAGGATAATCTTGAGTTGTGCAAGGAGCTACTTGAACTTATTCTTGATATTGAAATCAATGAAGTTGAATTGGATGACTGCATAATTGATGATGACCCTCCATATTGCGTAAAACTTTTTGCATATGCCAATGAGTCTGAAATTACATCTTATAATGTATTGTTACAGCCAGAAAAGCAGATGTCGTATGACATATTTATTTGTCCACATGATGTTCATGGTAGGAATCTTCCGATTTACACCTTAAAATGCGTGTGTGACAAAGAACATTCTTTGATATATGGTGATGAGCTTATCTTCGTAAATGCTGAGGGTTCAAGAGACGATTTATCTGGCGGCGTGTGTAGGTTCTTGGATTACAAAACAGGCAGAGTAGGAGAAAATTGCTTTAATGTATCTAGCGACATGCGTAAGTTCTTGGATTACTTAGTTGAGAAAAAGGCAACCAACGATTTTACTCAGAAATTACAGGATGCTGTAGATTCTGCTATCGCAAAAAAAGAATGGCGAAATGAATATCAGACAAGTGGAATAAAACATCTTAAGAAAAGAAAAAAAAGCATTATAGAAGCTAATATAGTCGTTACAATCAAGGCTAGATGATGGATCATAATCTCACTTATCTTATTTTAAAATTCTCTGCCACAAAGTAAAGAGTTGTTTCGTATGAAACAACTCTTTTTCTTTTAAGTATATAAATGACAAACAAAATGCAATACTATAAAAAAATAGCATTAAGTCTGTCAATATTGCATTTCGCTTTGCAATTAACGGCATTTTCTCGCCAGACTTAATGCCATTTTCCGTTATTTTTTTCATATTGTGCATTATATTTGTCAAAACATTTTTAGCTGTCTTTTCGCTTCCTGTCTCTTAATAAAAATAGTTTTAGAATCACATGATCAGCGTCTATCTTATGCATATGTAATTTACGAAGTATATCCTGGCCAAGAATGGCTTTTGCTAATTCATATGGCGTAGCTCCATTCAATGAGTTTCTTGGATAATTATTTATATGCATCATCATTAAATCTATATCATCCTGTTCGTATCTATCAAAAGAATAACCAGAAGGAATTATATACCTTATAAACTCATGATTTCTTTCAATCATACCTTTTTGATTTGAACTATAAGGTTCACAGTAAAATATGTTTGTTCGTGTATTACCCTCATTATCTTTTTCAAATATAAAAGGATTAGAAAACTCTGTGCCTCTGTCTGTCAGGATGCAACCAAATATTTTTTTGAAACTTTCCTTGCCAAATATGTCATATATATGATTAACAGCGTTCATAACAGATTCCTGAGTCTTATCAGGAAGAAGGATTGCTATCATAAAGTGGCAATTTCTTAATATAAGTGTAAGCAGCACTTTTTTAGAACCTTTACCGCCTACTACGGTATCCATTTCTACAATACTTGTTGTAGGATTCTTTATAATAAACTCTTTAAAATCATTGTATTTTCGCCCTATAAGATAATCTTTGTCCATAGTAGTTCTAGGATGAGAATACCTGACTTTAAATCTGACTCTTCTTTGCAAATCAATATTTCTTGCTGTTAAAACTCTTTTATCAATTAATCTGTAAATGGTTCTTTCACAACATGGTAATTCATTCTTATATCGTCTGCAGATCGAAGAAACTGACTGGCCTTTAAGCAGCAGTGGGGAAATGAGAGCATCCAGCTCATCAATTTCTGATGGAAGAAGAGTTATTCCGCACCTGCTTTCCCTGGAACGTGAATCACTAGTTTGCTGTGCTAATGAAGCAGAATACCTGTATCTGGGATATATGCAGCGTGTTTTATTCTTTTCATTACAGCCATTGCAGCAATACGGTGCACCATCAATTCTTTTGCACTGTTCAGGTACATAATCCTTACATTTTTCTGTATGGCAGAATCCAGAACAATTACAACATAATCTGTTGCAATCTATATTATCGCATATATGCATTACAGAACAATTTGAGAATCGGTGCCTGCAGTAGTATACATCCAGCTGCTTTGTTGGCATTTTATATCGGTTTCTTTGGATTTCTCTAGCAATGCTAGAATCATGTTTGCCAAGATTAGTGGCAATTTGATGAATGGGAACACCATTATCAAGACACTTCTCGATGTATATTCTATCATCGAGATTTAGATGCTTTTTGCTTTTCATAGATACCTCCAAAATTGTTTTTGGACGCACTTTAATAAACCTATTGAAATATTATACCTTTATGGTATAATAGACTCATAGATGCGATGTGCGTCG